>JAEIGA010005799.1_pt1 | contig 18815 bp, 17 predicted proteins | sample 9270691 | NCBI WGS metagenome assembly JAEIGA01 (sample SAMN17057246, study PRJNA624740) | gut metagenome | biome: biome; isolation source: fecal sample | host: Bos grunniens | place: China: Xizang | collected 2019 | reverse complement strand
TTCGTCACGCATATGAGTAGCATAGTTGGCATCGTATTCGGCGGCAATCATTGCCAGCCGTTCCACCTCTTCGGGCTTGCTCAAAATACCAGGGTCGAATTCCAAACCGGTGGAGAAACCGATAAATCCGGCCTCCATTGCCTCCCGGAGGAAGTCAGCCATAATCTGGAACTGTTCTTCGGTGTACTCGGTGGTGCGCAGATCGGCCAGTACCCGCAGGTCATTGTGGCCGCAGAGCCAGGCGGTATTCATAGAGGTACCCATAGCCTCCACTTTATCCAAAACCGCTGCCATGGAGCCCTTGGGGGCTTCGGAGGAGTTGTAGTCATAGACACATTTCACACCAGCACCGGCCGGGTCAAAATCCTCACTCTTGTGGGGGTTGCGCATAGAGTAGCCACAGTTACCCATCACCTCGGTGGTAACACCCTGCCGGATGGCGCTCTGGCACAGGGGGTTGGCAAACAGGTTAAAATCAGAATGAGAGTGGGTGTCAATAAAACCGGGAGTTATGTACTTACCGGTGGCATCGATCTCCAGGGGAGCAGAAACGCCCTTCAGATTGCCGATATAATCAATCTTATCACCGATAACGGCAATGTCGCCAAAGTAACCGGGCTTGCCAGTACCGTCGATAATGGTGCCGTTGCGAATAATAATGTCGGGTTTTCTCTGATAAAATGCCATAATTATTCCTCCTCGCGGATCGGCAATTCCACAACTGTGAGTTCGTGACCCATTGCAGGAATGATTTTCTCCAACAGATCGCAGGTCCTCAGCCGCAGGCTGGAGGTGTTGATACAAGGATGAACGCCGATATATTCGTCTTCCAATACCGGCTTGTCAATCACCAGCCGCACCCGGTAGTCTTTGTCGTTCATCAGACCCAGTACGCTCAAAGAACCGGGGGTGATGTCCAAAAATTCTTCCATAAATTCACCGGAGGCAAAGGATAACCGGGAAACGCCCAGTTGCGCGGAAAGATCCTTGGTTTTGAAAACCTTGTCACCAGGCATCAGCAGGATGTAGAAATCCGTTTGCTGCCGGTTACACAGGAATAGGTTTTTACACATTGCGGTCCCCAGCGCCTTGTCTACGGCTTCACAGGCCTCCATTGTCATGGCGGGCTCGTGGTCCACCTGGGTATAGTCGATTCCCAGCTTGTCCAGAAAATCATAAACCCGGATTTCCTTTTCTAACCGACCGGTTAAATCCGCCGGCCGACCCTGTTTCAGCACCATAATATCGCCCTCTTTTCTAAGATTTTCCATAGTATAGCACAGAATCTGAAAAAATGCTATATACAAACGAAATATCCTTGCAAACTGCGGATAAGTTGTCTATAATAATGGCATAAAAATCCAAAGGACGGTGCGACAATGAAAGTAACACTGGAAAACTTGACAAAAAAATTCCCCGGATTTCAAAAGAAACAGCCGGATGTGATTGCAGTGAACGATGTGACACTGGAGATCCCTGACGGAAAGCTCATTGGCTTGTTGGGACCTTCGGGTTGCGGCAAGAGTACCACATTGCATCTGCTTAGTGGTTTGCAGAAACCTACTGCTGGTAAGATTTTCTTTGGCGATGACGATGTAACGGCTCTGCCCCCGGAGAACCGCGGTGTTGGCCTTGTATTCCAAAACTATGCACTCTATCCCCATTTGACAGTGCTGCAGAATATCATTTTCCCCCTACAAAACTTGAAGGGCAAGGAAAAACTGACCAAAGAGGAGATGTACCAAAAGGCTGCGGAAGTGGCAAAATTGGTGCAAATCCAAAATCTGTTGGATCGTAAGCCCAGCGAACTGTCCGGCGGTCAGCAGCAGCGTGTAGCTATCGCCCGTGCGTTGGTAAAAATGCCCCGAATCCTCCTGCTGGACGAACCCTTGTCCAATCTGGATGCCAGACTCCGTCTGCAGACCCGTGAGGAGATTCGTCGGATTCAGAATGAGACCGGTATTACCACCATCTTTGTCACCCATGACCAGGAAGAGGCTATGAGCATCTCCGATATGATTGTGGTCATGAAAGACGGTGTCATTCACCAAATGGGCAAACCGCAAGAGGTCTACGATGACCCTGTTGACCTGTTTGTTGCCAAATTCCTGGGCACACCGCCTATCAATGTATTCGCCGGCAGGATAGAGAGTGGGTATCTCTACATTGGTAACGAGTGCATTTTGGAAACGCCGGACATTGCCGATCAGTCTGTGACTGCAGCTATTCGTCCCGAGGGCTTTGTCCTGTCCGATAGCGGCGCGCTCACCTGCGATCTTCGTCGTGTTGAAATTATGGGTAGAGATGTGAGCATCGTTTGCGGTCATAAGGATTGTGAAAATGTGGACATCCGCGCCATTATCAGCAGCGACATTGCAGTAGATACCGCATCCAAGACGGTCCGCTTTGATGTAAAGCCGGAAAAAGTGTTTGTTTTCAACGCCGAGACCCAGGAAAGACTGCGCTGACGGGAGTAAGAATATGGAAGATAAGAAAGCAAAAGGCTGGCTATATCTGCTGCCGGCGATCCTGTTCCTGGGCGCGTTTATGGTGTACCCTCTGATAGATGTGTTTGTCTACTCCTTTGAAGAGGGGTTCCATTCTGCATCCCAGACCTATTTTGGCACAGGATTGTACAATTACAAATATGTACTCCACGATCCCTATTTCCTGCAGGCGCTGCAAAATACATTTATCCTTGTTTTTATTACTGTGCCTCTGTCTACAGGAATTGCGCTGCTAATCTCTGTTGGTCTGAATTCTATCAAGGTACTGCGTAAGTTCCTGCAGACAGTATATTTTCTGCCCTATGTGACCAATACCCTGGCGGTTGGTCTGGTATTTATGATTTTGTTCCAAAAGACCCCCTATACAGATGGTTTTGCCAATCTGGTAATATCCTGGTTTGGTGGTGAGAGTGTGGATTTTATCGACGGACCCTATTGGGCCAAGATGTTCGTCCTGTGTTTCTACACTATTTGGGTGGTTATGCCCTTTAAAATTTTGATTTTGACCACCGCATTGGCCTCTGTCAACGAGACCTATTATAACGCGGCGAGAGTGGACGGTACATCTCGTATGCGCATCTTTACAAAGATTACACTACCTATGATTTCGCCCACAATGTTCTACCTGGTCATTACCGGTTTTATTGGCGCATTCAAGGCCTATAGCGATGCGGTTGCGTTGTTTGGCACAGATCTGAATGCAGCCGGTATGAATACCATTGTTGGCTATGTCTACGATATGCTTTACGGCAACAGTGGCGGTTATCCATCCTATGCGTCGGCAGCGGCCATTATCCTGTTTGCTATCGTGCTGACCATTACCTGTGTCAATTTGCTGGTCAGCCGCAAGCATGTTCATTATTAAGGGGGTGCGGTTATGGATTTTGAAAAGATCGAACGTGCAGCCCTGTGCCGCAACCGTGCGGTAAAAACGGTTACCTATACCGGCCTTGCTCTGTGGGGCATTATGGTCCTGTTCCCGTTTTACTGGATGATTCTCACATCCATCAAAGGCTACGGCGCCTATAACTCCGAGTATGTTCCGCAATTGTTTACCCTTGCGCCCACCTTTGAAAACTATGTCCACGCATTTACAGCCGTACCCTTGGCGCAATATCTGCTGAACACATTGATTTTTACCGTAATCACCACGGCAATTATGCTGGTGGTAACGGTGCTTGCCGCATTTGCCTTTGCACGGCTGAATTTCCGCGGCAAGGACTTGGTGTTCACCCTGTTTTTGTCCCTGATGATGATTCCCAATGAACTGGTGGTTATCACCAATTATATTACCATCACCAATATGGACTTGCGGAATACCTTTGCAGGCCTGATACTGCCCTCGGCAACATCGGTGTTCTATATCTATCTGTTGCGTGAAAACTTTGCGCAGATTCCCAATGAACTGTACTACGCAGCCAAGGTGGATGGCACCACGGATTTTCGTTATTTGATTCGGGTTATGGTGCCGATTTGCAAGCCTACTTTGGTCACGATCACTATTTTGAAGGTTATCGAGTGCTGGAATTCCTATGTATGGCCCAGATTGGTAACGGATAAAGAAACATACTTTTTGGTGTCCAACGGTATTCAATCCATCCGAGAAAACGGCTTTGGCCGTGAAAATATCCCTGCGATGATGGCTGCAGTGGTGACCATATCGCTTCCGCTGATTGTACTGTTTTTGCTATTCCGGAACAAAATTATGGAGGGCGTGTCCCGGGGAGGTACCAAGGGATGAAAAAACTGCTTTGTATCATTTTGACCTTGTGCCTGTTACTCCTGTCCGGCTGCCACGGCGAGCTGGTAAAACCGGAACAGGAAGAGGAATCCACCCCGGTGTCCAGTTTCAAAATTCCGGAAACCTTCGATACTTCCAAGAATTATGAAATATCTTTCTGGGCAAAGAACGATACCAATATGACCCAGGTTGGCATTTATAAAAAGGCTATTGAAGATTTTCAGCAAATTTATCCCAATATCAAAGTGAATCTGCGCCTGTATACGGACTACGGAAAAATCTACAATGATGTAATTACCAATATCCCCACCAACACTACCCCTAATGTGTGTATTACCTATCCTGACCATATTGCAACCTACCTCACGGGCGAAGATACGGTAGTGCCGTTGGATGGCTTGCTTACCGACCCTGTTTACGGCTTGGGCGGTAGCGGTGTGGCTTTTGATGCGCCTACTGCGGAGCAGGTGATCCCCAAATTCCTGGAGGAATGTGCCTTCGACGGCCATTACTATGCGGTTCCTTATATGCGTTCCACAGAGGCCTGTTATGTGAATAAAACCTATGTGGAGAAGCTGGGATATACCTTGCCGGAAGTGCTGACCTGGGACTTTATATGGGAAGTCAGTGATGCGGCTGCGAAAAAAGATGCTGAGGGTAACTATTTGGTGAACGGCCAAAAGGTAATGATTCCCTTCCTTTATAAGTCCACGGACAATATGATGATCCAGATGCTCAAGCAGCGCAATGCCGGCTACTCCGCGGACACTGGCGAAATATTCCTCAATAACGATACCACCATGGAAATTCTGAAAACGGTTGCAGACCATACAGCCACCGGCGCATTTTCTACATTTAAGATCAACGGTTATCCTGCCAATTTCTTAAATGCCGGTCAATGTATCTTTGCTGTGGACTCCACCGCCGGTGCGACCTGGATGGGCAGCAATGCGCCCTTGGTGGATATCGCTGAGGAAAAGTTGGTGCAGTTTGAAACAGTGGTAATGCCGATCCCGCAGTTTGATACCCAAAATCCCCAAATGATCTCCCAAGGCCCGTCTATGTGCTTGTTTAATAAGGAAGATCCCCAGGAGGTTTTGGCCAGCTGGCTCTTTACGCAGTTTATGCTGACCAATGATGTACAGATTGCCTATGCGCAGACAGAAGGCTACGCACCGGTTACCTCCAAGGCGCAAAAAAGCGATGTGTACCTGGATTATCTTAGCCGCAGGGGAGAGGATAACGATCTGTATTACGATATTAAGATCGATGCAACCCGCCTTCTGCTGGACAATACCGATAAGACATTTGTAACGCCTGTGTTCAACGGTTCTGCATCCTTGCGAAATGCAGCCGGTCAGCTGATCGAGAATGTTACCAAAACTGTCCGCCGTGGTAAAGAACTGAACTACAGTGCTATTTACGAGGAGGTTTCGGCGTTGTACCGTCTTGACCAAATTCAGCCAGATAAAGCTGAGACTAATACGGAATTTGGCCCAATGCCGCTAAAATCAATAGCGCTTCTTGCGGTTTTGGGATGTTGCTGGATTGTTTTGGGCGCAGTTGCAGGAATTAAATGGATAAAAAATCGAAAGAAGATGCTGTAAAATATTGATTTTTTCAAAAACAGTTGTATAATGGATTTGTCCCAAAAACAACAAAAAAGGAGTAATGAAAAATGAAAAAGTTTGTTGCATTGCTGCTGGTGTTGGTTATGGTTCTGTCCCTGACCGCTTGCGGCAAAAATTCCGTGATGACCTATGAGCAGTATATGGCTGCTGCTATGGATGCTGAGGTAACCGTGGAGACCTATGTTCAGGCTACCCAGTCCTGGTGGGAAAACAAGATCACTGCCTACTGCCAGAGCAAGGACGGCGCATACTTTGCTTATGAGCTGGCTTGCACTGAGGAAGAAGCTGCTAAGCTGGTTCCTGGCACTAAGATCAAGATCACTGGTACCAAGGGCGAGTGGTCCGGCGAAGTTGAGATCATGGACGGCAAGTTCGAGTTTGTGGAGGACGGCGATACCTACATTGCAGAGGCTATGGACGCAACTGCTCTGCTGGGTACCGAGGATCTCATCAAGCACCAAAATAAGTTGGCCAAGTTTGCCGGTCTGACTGTTGCTAAGATCGAGTACAAGGGTGGCGAACCCGGTAACGATATCTATCTTACCCTGGCACTGAATGGCACTGCATATAACTTCTGTGTTGAGAGTTATCTGACCGGTCCTGATAGCGATGTTTACAAGGCAGTTGCCGCTCTGAAGGTTGGCGATGTTGTGGATGTGGAAGGCTTCCTGTACTGGTACGAGGGTGTGAACCCCCACATCACCAAGATCACTGTTAAGGACACTGTGATGACCCACAAGGAATATGCCGATGCCGCTATGGATGCTGATGTGAAGGTTGCTACCTTCGTGCAGGCGACCCAGTCCTGGTGGGAAAATAAGATCACCGCTTACTGCCAGAGCGCTGATGGTGCATACTATGCTTATGAGCTGGCCTGCACCCAGGAAGAAGCTGCCAAACTGGTTCCTGGCACTCTGATCAAGATTACCGGCACTAAGGGCGAGTGGTCCGGTGAAGTTGAGATCGTGGACGGTACTTTCGAGATCATCCCCGGCAATACTTATATCGCTGAAGCTTTTGACGCTACCGATCTGCTGACCAAGGCTGAGTTGATCGATCATCAGAATGAGAAGGTTGTTTTCAAGGGCCTGACCGTGAAGAAGGTCGAGTACAAGGGTGGTCAACCTGGTAATGACATCTATGTGACTTTGGAACTGGATGGCAATTCCTACGATTTCTGCGTTGAGAGCTATCTGACCGCTCCTGAAACTGATGTCTATAAGGCTGTTGGCGAACTGAAGGCCGGCGATGTCATTGATGTAGAAGGTTTCCTGTACTGGTACGAGGGCGTCAACCCCCATATCACTGCTGTAACCAAGAAGTAATTTATAGTTAATGAAACCGACACCTTGGAATCAAGGTGTCGGTTTTGTTATATCTTATCTGCCATTTTGCGGCAATGCTGATACAGATCCTTGCACACCTTGATTGCATTTTCTACATCATAGGTGCCTTCTTGGGTACACTTGGCTAATACCGTGCTGACCTCGGTGTTAAATGCCCCTGTAAAACCAATCTCTCCAATAGCTTTCAGTACATCATCCCAATCAATTATACCGATGCCGGGAAGCCAGTGCTGATCTAAAATGCCGTCGTTATCGTGGATATGCAGAACACGTGTTCTGTTACCTAATTTTCGGAGCATAGCTGCAGGATCCTGTCCAACTACGGTGGCGTGTCCGGTGTCCAGACAGGCAGCGAAATGCTGGCCGTGCTTTTGGTTCAGGGTGTCAATCAGATCACACAATTCGTCGGCACCGGAGCAGGCATTGTAGATCTTCGGCTTGCCGTTTTCGCCACGGAACATATTCTCTATGCATGCCGTCACACCTGTGTCACGCAGAGCCGGTACCAGCGCACTGAAGAATTCTAAATTCGCCTGCTGAGCTTTCTCTGCGTTTTGCCCGTTGTCAAAATCCGGGTGAAGGACAGGGTGAAAAACTAAGTTGGAGCAACCTAAATCAGCAGAGGCATAGACCGACCGGATGGCATCGCTTACTTCCAGCGGGAATGCTGCGTGGGTTTGGTAAATTTCCAGTCCGCGGTCCTCTGTCAATTGCCTTACGCGCTTGCTGTTTTCCAATACTTGGGGAATGTAGATGTCGATAGCTTCAAAACCTGCCTGGGATAAAATATCCAAGCCGGTTTCAAAGCCGAAATGATTTAATAATTTGATTGCGGATGTTGATATTTTCATAACACAACCTCCTTGATTTTTTTCCATAGCTTAACAGAAAAGTCTATAAAAAGCAATACCTTACAGACCGCAGTGCGGTCTGTAAGGTACATTTGCTTATCCCAGGAAATCCTGTGCAATTTGGAAATAAAGTGCGGCACCGTAAGCCAGAACATCTGTATCCACAGTGTAACGGGGATTGTGTAGTGGCCAGGGTTCTGTATCCGGGGTACGCGCTCCGATGGAGTAATAGCAACCGGGTGCCTTTTCCAGGAAATATCCGATATCCTCGGTTCCCAAACTGGGAGCAGGGGTGGTTTGCACGTTCTCGTTGCCAAGAACCTTAGCGGCAGCGCCACGCATCAGCTCGGTCATAGCCTCGTCGTTAATGGAGGCGGAATAACCATCCCGCATATCAATATCCACTTCCACATTCATCGCAGCAGCGATGCCGTTGATGACCTGCTTGAAGTCCTCTTTTGCACGAGCCCGTGTCTGGGGATTCAGGGTACGCATAATACCCTTGATCTCAGCAATTTCCGGAATGATATTGCCAACAGTACCGGCGTGGAATGCGCCGACAGTGATGACGATCGAGTCTGTGGGGTGGGTGCGTCGGCTGCAGATGGTCTGCAGAGCCACAACAGCCTGGCTGGCAGCAACGATGGCATCCGTACCGCCACTGGGGTTGGCACCGTGGGTGCCTTTACCACGGAAGGTAACGGTAAAGGGGTTGCTGGCTGCGCTGGTAGGGCCGGGACGGACAGATACAGTGCCAACGGGCAATATACCGGAATGACCGAAGAATACGGCATCCACCTTGGGATTCTCCATACAACCGGCTGCAATCATGCGTTCAGCGCCGCCGTCGCCTTCCTCGTTGGGCTGGAAGAACAATTTGACATTGCCGCACAGTTCGTCCTTGTGGTCAGCAAAGAGCTTTGCAGCACCCAGGAGAATGCTTGTGTGGGAATCGTGACCGCAGGCGTGCATCATGCCGGGAACCTGGGACTTATAGGGCAGATCGGTCTCTTCCTGCAGGGGAAGCGCATCCATATCTGCACGGAATGCCACAGTCTTACCGGGCTTGCCACCACGGATAATGCCCAATACACCGGTCTCGGCAATGGGCTCAGCCTCAATACCCATTTTCTTCAGTTCTGCAAGAACCAAAGCCTGGGTTTTGTATTCTTTGCCGCCGATCTCGGGATTTTTGTGAAGTTCAAAGAAAACTTCCCGGAGCCAAGGCAATAATGCCTTGGCTTCCTGCAAAAGTGCGTTACTCATAATAACCCTCCAAGAATCCTATTACAGGATCTTGAGCAGTTCCTCCATGGTGTAGTCACCCAGACCCAGGGTCTCGAAGGTACGAGCCTTCTCAGCCTTGTAGTCTCTGCACATAATGGAAGAAACGATCTGCAGCATAGCGCGCATGTTGGGAACTTCCACACCCAGTCTCTCAGCCAGGTCAGTCCACAGAACCAGACCGAAGCCGGCATCCTCGTTGTAGTAACGGTAATCCAGCTGAGTCTGAGCCTTGATGCCCTTGAAGCCGGGAGCCAGAGAGTAACCGGTGGTGTAGTTGTTAGCAGCCATATAGCCCTGACGGACACCGATAGCGGGGTCGCTCTCGATGGTCAGGCCCATAGCAGCGCCCAGAGCGATACGCTCGTCGTCGATGGCCTTCAGCAGGTTGCCAACGCCGGTGGTAACGCCTTCTTCGTAGAAGAAGAAATCATCGGGGCTCTCAATACGGGCAGCGTTCAGAGTGGTGATGCAGGGGTGCAGCACGGGGTTAGCGTTCTGCAGGCAGGTCTGGAAGATGTTCTTTGCCTTTTCCAGGCCATCGTGAACGGGCTTCAGCAGATCATAAACCTCGTCGTTCTTGGTGCTGGGCAGGGTAGCCAGCAGGTAACCGGCCTTCAGGCGGTTGTAAACAGCGATCTTGCCGTCACCGATAATACGGACAGCGTAGGGCAGGGTAGAGGTATCGGAAACAATGATGGAATTGTCTTCAATTGCCAGACCCAGGGACATCTTGAACAGGATAGCGCCCATGCAGGAGCTGGGGCAGACAACGTAGATCTGACCGGCCTTCTTGTAGGGAGCGCAAGCCTTTGCGAAAGGCTCGGTAGCGTAAGCAGGGCCAACAGCCAGAATCAAAGTGGTGTCCTTCAGACACTCTTCGATGTCGTGACCTGCGTACTTGATGGGCTGGAAGCCTTCCATTTCGCCCTCGCTGTAGATACCGCCAGCGGCAGCGATAGCCTTGATCTGACGATCAAACTGGGGGAAGTCGAACATGTAAATGTCGTGACCTGCTCTTGCCCACTCAAAAGCGATTGCGCAGGCGCCATTACCGGAACCGAGAACTGCTACTTTCATAATAACAAACTCCTTTTAATTTATGTTTTTTTGTTTTGAAATATATTGCAAGGTATGAAACCTTGTTATTTCCCTTTTTTGCGACGGAAAATGAAATAAGTCTTCCACCGGGGGTTGCGCTCTGCGTGGACAACATCGGCAGGGGCATAGACGATGGTGCCTTCCTCCCGGACAATACCCTCTTTGACCCACTTCTTATATTTTTTAGAGGTCCAGCTGGGATCCAGAACGGTGATTTCGTCATTCTCATCTGCAGCCATCAATGCGATGTAGTGACCGCCATTGGTGAAGATGCCTTTGTTGCCTTCACAGTAGGCTGTGACAGTTGCTACGACACCACCACCATTGTGCAATGCCTTTACGACTTCGTTAATATCGTTGGTCATTGTAAAATCCAGGTTGAATTTTTCTGCTACGGCCGGACCTAAAATCTTCATATCCGTGCCGTCACCGTGGTTGGCACCGGTGGCAATGGAAAGCTCGGTGCATTCCCGCACAGAAAATTCTTCTGTGGTCAGGTGGTCAATAACCATACAGGTACTACAAAGCCCACAGCCTCCGCTGCGAACGGTGCCGTTTTTGCCGTAAGGATCATTGGGTTGGTCCATACATTGCGGATAGGGAATGTAGGAATATCTGCGCTGGTTGATATGTTTCATAAGTCGTTGCCTCCGTAAGGTCCAGCTATGCAAATGATAGCACTATTAGACAAAAATTACAAGATGTATTTCTGTTATAACTGTAATAAAAGATATGTTATTTATAGGTGCTGTCTACATAGTTGCTTGTGAAACCACGCAGGAGGGCGCCATAGGTCATTTTGAAGCCAACAACATCACCAACCTGGAGGGAATCCGAGCAATCAGAAATGTCAAGAATCAGGTGATCGGAGCTTGCGCCTACTACAGTCATACCGGGGGTCAGAGGTGTCAAACCGTCGCAATCCATATCCTGCCGTCCGATGGCAGCGATGGCTCTGCGGCGAATGCCCAAGTCTGTATATTCAAGCTTTTCACCAAAGGCATTGACACCAATTTCTCCAATAGGGTAGGAGGGCTTATCCTGAATCTCAATCAACTCTGCCTCCAAGGTGACTACATCCTGATACATACCCGCCAGATCCTGTTCGTAGGCGGTTTCCCGTCCTAAAATCAGTGCTTCACCCAACCGGAGATTGTTGAAACACATCTGTGCTCCATTCAATAATAAGAAGGAAACCGAACTGGAATTGCCGCCGGAAATGAAATCCAGCCTGCGTCCGATTCTTTCCTCAATCGTCTGCGTAATTCGCAAAAACTTAGTCAGATTCTCCTGCGTGGGCACTACAGAGCCGTAGCAGGTAAGATTAAACGCAGTGCCGTACAGAGTTAAATGAGGATCGTTTTCCACAAATTCAGCCAACTGCAAAATCTGATCTTCTTTTTCAAAGAAAACACCTTCCCGCAGATCGCCCATATCAATCATCAGCACAACCTTGTGTTGCTTGCCAAGTTTTGCAGCGGCAGCACTCAATGCACAAAGTGTTGCTTTTTCAGAATTAAAACTGATATCACTATACTTTACAACATCATCTACTTGGGAAAGCATCGGCAACCGCAGAAGAATCTTCAGCTTGCCTGTTTCCGGATAGTTTGCCAAATTCTCAATACGGGAATCGGCAAGATAACGGCAAGGGGTTTCGGACAGAGCCTTCACCATTTCTGTATCTGCACAAAATACCTTTGTAACGAAAGCAAGATCGTCAATTCCCTGTGTTTTCGCCATCTGACAAAGTGCGTTGGCATTATGCTTCAGTTTTGCAAGGTCAATATTCAGTCGAGGATACATATCTCTTTACCTCAAGTCCAGATTTTGTTTCAAGAGTAGCAGGGCAGCTTCGGGAAACTCCCGGCTCAAAACACCCAGCGATGCCATACAATACCACCGATCCTCCAAAACACGGATATGCTCCTGTTTGGGGTACAGCAGTTTTCCACCTGCATTGATATTCCGCAGCCGATCCATGATTGTTGCTCGCTCCGGCAAGCGGGTCAATGCACCACCGGTGGCAATCAGATAGCGGATTTTTGTTAAATCCTTGCCGTCTGCATAAGTAACACGGCCGTTGGAGCCATAAGTATAACGGAATTTTCCGCAGTGTCGTTCCAAAGCGGCAGATGCTGCGTACCAGGTCAGCCCGTGGGTCAGTTTGAACTGCTCCGGGGATTGGGGGATAGGCTTGTAATCAGCCATTACAGCATCCGTATCTATATCCAGTTCTTTGCTCAAACGCGCAGAACCTAATTGCGAAACCATATTTTGGGCATTCACATATACGCCCAGGTCGCCCTCAACCGTCCGCTTGGCCATAGGCTCAGGGGCAATCTGCAGCAAGGCGATTTCTTCACTGCCTTCTGTAACGGAGTGAATGTCTGTTGTTGCACCACCAACATCAATGACCAGCAGATCACCCAACTGTTCGTAGAGCAGCTGTGCGCAGGTCATAACTGCACCGGGGGTGGGAAGAATTGCACCGGTTACCATTTCGCGGACATATTCCATACCCGGTGCCTTGGTAATATGTTCTTCAAATACCTTGTGAATAATCTTTCTTGTTGGTTCGATATTGAGTTCATCCAACCTGGGATAAACATTTTCTGCAATGTACACAGGTGACTTTGCACCATCAAAAATACGCTGAATCTGGGATTGATTCTGCACATTGCCGGCGTAAATGACCGGCACGGGAAGATCAAGCTGCCGCAGCAGCTTGGCGTTTTCTAATGCGGTTCTTCTCTCACCGTAGTCAGTACCGCCTGCCAGCAAAATCAGATTGGGGGCCATTGCGGCAATGTCCTCCAGATCTTCCGGCTGCAAAATGCCTGCAGTGGTCATCTGCAGGTTCGCGCCGGCGCCCAATGCTGCCTCCTTTGCTGCTCGCACGGTCATATCGTACACTAAGCCGTGTACGCTCATTCGCAGACCGCCGGCAGCAGAGGAGGTTGCCAGCATTTTTGTATATGTAATCTCTTTTTCACCCAGTCTGCTGCACAGATCGTCCACTGCGCCTTGCAGACCGATTCTGACATCACCGGACAAAACGGAGGTGGGCGCCTGCCCCTGTCCCAAAAACACGGGATTGGGGGTATTGATACCGTCAAAAGCGTTAACAACGGTGGTGGTAGAGCCGATCTCTGCCACTAAAATATCAATATGCATACCCATCCTCCTTTTGTCGTTAATAATTTATCTGGGCCACTTGCCCGCAGCTTCCAGCTCACGGCGACGCTTTACCAGGAAGGTTGCGTCGTGGATACCCTTGGTGCCACGGCCGAAACCGGCATCTGCGCCGTTTTCAACAGCCAGCTCGGGGGTGATCTGTGTACCGCCGGCAATGAAGATCAGCTTATCACGGACACCCATCTCCCGTGCCAGACGGTCGATATTGGCAATGTTCTTATAGTGAATATCATCATGGCTGATGATGGTGGAAGCCAGAATGGCATCGGCGTCAACTTCAACGGCTGCACTAACCAGCTTCTCAACAGGTACGGAGGTGCCAAGATAATGGACCTTGATGCCGTACTTTTCAATACCGCCGTGCTTGATGTCAATGATCTCACGCAGACCAACGGAGTGTTCATCGTTACCCACAGTACCACAGACAATGGTCATAGGCTTACGCTCGATGTCAGCGCGGATCTCGGCATCGGTCATCACATCCGGTTCTTCGGGGATCTCCAGAGTGTTCAGATCAATATCATAGCAGAATTTACCCTTAACTTCAACCCGGGTACCCTCGGACTGGTGAAGAATCTCACGGCTGATGACCTCCGGCTCGGCAAGCCCCATACGGCGGGCAACTTCCAGAGCGGCAGCTTCAGCAACCTTCTTGGAGGTGGGGAAGCACATATTGAGCATTACAGTGCCGTCAGCCAGCCATTCCATTTCAGGCTTGACGGTGTGGCAATCCTTACCGCGATACTGTGCAGTTTCAGCCATACGGACGTTGACATTGTCCTGCTCGTCCAGCTCGTCAATGTAGACGATCTTCTCAGGGCATTCCAAAGTACAGCCGCCAATCAGGCTTGCAGGATCATTCACAGCGCTCTCGTCATACTGGGCAACATTGTTATAGCCGTAGTGGGCGGTAACAGGAGCCATGTAGTCAGCTTCACGCTTGAACACGGTACCTGCGCCAACGCCGCCGCCAATCTCACGGCAGATGCCGTCGCCGCCACGCTCGGGATAGAAACCGGAGTCCACAAAGAAGCCCTGCTCAACAGCGTTAAAGTAACCACCGGAAGCCAGAATTTCTTCAAAGAACAGAACAGCACGTTCCTTCAGCTCTCTGACCTTCTCAGGCAGAGGACCGTCCTTCTTCAGTTCCACCATATCCATCAGGCCGTCCAGACCCAGCAGGGTCTGCTTAGCGGTGTCACAGGCCTCAATGTTGTAGATATGCCAAGGCACATTACGACCCTCATCGGGGGTGATAGTGGACTGAATATCAGCGCTGGTCAGCTTGGAGATGACCATGTTCAGAACGTGGGTGACAGTTGCATCACGGGTGGAGGATTCCACATACTTGGTGTTCATCTGGGCACGCATACGGTACTCGCTAAACAGGTCACGCAGTGCAACCGCATAGGGCAGGTCCATAAATACACAGGGTGCGGGAGTAGCAGTGGGAGGCACGGTGGACAGGCAGATGCTCTTCTTGTCGATACCCACGCTGGCGGAGAATGCAGCGTTGATAGCGTGCTGCACCATCAGCTCGGGCATAACCTTCCAGGCCTCTCTTGCGGTGGCGTTGGCGTTGTGTGCGCCGTCGATCTGTGCCATACCGCCCCAGGCGATCAGCTTCTTGGACTCACAGGCGTCCACGAAGGAACGGATCATGTTGATGTTACGGTAGATAACATTGTACTGGGGGTCCTGGTGAACACCGTTGACACCCTCTTCAGCAAACATAACAGCCACTTCAGGACCGGCAACACCGGAAACATAGGAGTGATAGTTCACAGGGCGACCGATTTCGTCCTCGATCATATCCAAAGCCTTCCGCTGTGCGCGAACCTGCTTACGGGTGATGGGAACGCCGCCAATACCCTGGGGAGTGCCTTCAATCAGACCGTCGAAGTGGGACTGACCGGCGGTACGAATAACCATAATGTGGTCTGCGCCGTGGTGGGCAGCCATACGCATACGGCGGATATCATCCTCAAAACGGCCGGATGCAATTTCGGTGGTGATGGTGGGCATGGGCTGAGGGTCAATGTTGTCAAAGTAGTGGGCAGTCATCAGACCGACACTGTTGCCGCCCATAGGCTTGGATAGTTCCCGGTACTGGAAGGGACCGACATTCTGCTGCTCGGCCTTTTCTCTCCATACCCAGCCGCGACGACGGGGGCGGTAGCTTTCCAGATCCTTGAGGACTTCTTCAACGTCAATGCGCTTATCCATTTCCAGCTTGTAATCAGACATTTTCGGCACCTCCCTGGAACAGTGTTGCAGCCTTATCCCACAACTGACCCTGGCTCAGCTTCACACCGGCTTCACGGACAGTCAGGTTCTCGGCCTTGGCCACGCGATAGACAACGTTGCCTGCACCGTGGCCGATCAGATTGTTGCTGATTGCAAAATCTACAATGGGCTTAGCCTCCAAAGAGGAGAAACCCATACGCAGCAGAACAGAACGCTCAACGGAAGGGGAGGTGTGGGTTCTGCCGTACTCCAACAGGGGATCTACCACCTGCTGGGCGAGCTTCCAGAAATAAGCCTTCAGCTCTTCGTCGCTCATATTGCGCAGGTGCGCGCGGCGAGCTTCAAAATCGTCAGTTCTTTTCATAATTACTCCTTAATAACCCAGAGTCTTCAAAGTGTTTCTTACGAATTCCTCGGATGCATTGGTCTCCTGGCACAGGTAAGCCACATCAGCATCGGTGATGGCGCCGGTAGCACGGGATGCCTGACGGCGGATCAGAGAGGTACGCATACGGTCCAAATCGGCATCACGAGCCTTCAACAGACCGGGGTTGGCGGGGAAGATAATATTGGTGCCGGGGATTTCGTCAACAGGATCGCCGAACTTGAGTTCAATGCCGTTCTGACGGGCAAAAGCCAGCTGGGGCTGAATGTGCTTGCCTGCGCCGGTGTACTCGGTTTCCTGGGCAACGATGATCTGATCCTGGTCCATCTCCTGAGCCAGTGCAAAAGCGGCAGCCAGGCTGGTGTTGCCGGCAGGACCCTTTTCCATACCTTCCAGGGTAGCCAGTGCTTCGGTGATGTAGAAAACTTCACCCTGCTTAACGGTAACATACCGGTCCATATAACGCAGAGGACGGGCAGCGCTGCGGGGCACATCGCTGTGGTCGGGATCGGTGGCGTAGGGAACACCGAAACCGGTGTGTGCGGTGGTGAAGCTCTTGCGGTTGAACTGCTGGTCGGAAGCCATGCTCAGACCGGTCAGATCAACGGAAGCGGCAACAACCTTAGCGTTGCAGCCGGCCTTGCGCAGACCACGGGCAGTACCGGTCAGGTTGCCGCCACCAGCATTGGCGCAGACAACCACATCGGGGTGCTTGCCGTAACGGTCCATAAACTGATGACCGATTTCCCAGCCCAGGGTCTCAACACCGCCCACACCAAAAGCGGAGTACAGGGAAGCATTGAAATAGCCGGTGTCTTCCAGCATCATCAGAACCTCGTAGAACAGCTCGGGACCCACGCTCAGCTGCAGAACCTCTGCACCCAGGGCTTCGCACTTACGGGCCTTCTCGATGATCTCGGGCTGACCGCTGGCCTTGGAGTCGTAGCACTCCTGCACGATGATGCACTTCAGACCCTGCATTGCAGCCTGGGAAGCTACTGCAGCACCGTAGTTGCCGCTGGTGGCAGCAATAACGCCCTTGTAGCCCATCTTCTTTGCGTGGTATACAGAGGCAGCAGCACGGCGCTCCTTGAAGCTGCCGGCGGGATTGGAAGCCTCGTCCTTGACGAAAATCCGTGCGCCCTTACCGGGGGCAGCATACTTCCGGGCCAGAGCGGTCAGGTTGTGCAGTTCAAAAATGGGGGTGTTACCAACGTTGTATGTACGCTGAATGTTGATGTGGTCTTCCAGAGTATAGCCGGTGTCGTTCATCAGTGCTTCGTAATCGAAAACGATGCCGTCACGCTCATACTTGGTGTAATCCACACCCATAGCCTTCTGAATGATCTCACCCTTACGGCCGGTGACGCCCTGATAACTTCTATCTACAATCATGCCTGTTCACCTCCGAAAAGTGCGCTGCGCAGCTGGGTTTCCATCTCCAGAATTTCGGGAACGAAACGGCCGTAGTTCAGCTCGTAGCAGGGGTTGACCTCAATCAGGGTGCCGTGCTCCAGACGGCCGACACAGGTCTTAACAGTAACATCGTCGCCAAGCTCTGCGCTGTCGTTCTGCAGCCAGCCCTTGACCCACATTTCCAGAGGAACAGCCTTGGTGTCCTCGGGGAGTTTGCCGGTGCGTTCCTGGGGCTCCAGAACGTTGCGGTGGATACGCACCCAATCATTTTTCTTAGCCATAATATCCTCCAAATATCCTCCGATACCCGCCGGAGGGTATCCGGCGGGTATCGCATTGATAATTACTTTACGATCTTTCTGTCGGGGTTGATGCGGTCGCGCATATCGCCCATGATTGCGCGGGGAACGGGCAGGGTCAGCATGGTGTGCAGACCAGGCTCAGCGTTGATGATCTGGGGGATCATATTGACGCACATAGCGATAGTGCCGATACCACCGTCGATCTCGGGGGTGTTGAGCATATTGACATTGGGAGTACCCTTGATGATGACATAGTCACCGGTCTGAACGCCAACCTGCTCCGGCTCAATCTGCTGGGGATGATCCATTTCGATCAGGCATTCGCCGTTCTTGTAGCCCCATGCCTTCATAGCAACGCCTGCTACATCGCCGGCAGCAGCAAAGCCGTAGGGGCTCTTGCGGTCCACATCGGTGATGATGGGCTCCATATCCTGCTTGAAGTCGTCCAGCTCCCAGCCGATGCCGTCGCAGATCATGCCAACAGACTCAGCGAAGCCAACGTGACCGGCCAGGTGACCGGAACCCTTGCCTTCCTTGCGCAGATAGAACTCTTCCTTGGAGATGCCGATACCCTGCTCAGCCATAACAACGGGGCCGAAGGGGGAGAGGCTGTTGACACGGCGGGAAACAATGTGCTCCACATCTTCCAGGCAGCCGGTCCAGATCAGAACCATCAGGTCCATAATCAGGCCGGGGTTGATGCCGGTGCCCAGAATGGATACACCGTTTGCCTTGGCGATCTTGTCCAGCTCCTCAGCCAGCTCGGGGCTCTGTGCCTTGGGATAAGCCATTTCCTCAGCGGAGGT
>JAEIGA010005798.1_pt1 | contig 18816 bp, 13 predicted proteins | sample 9270691 | NCBI WGS metagenome assembly JAEIGA01 (sample SAMN17057246, study PRJNA624740) | gut metagenome | biome: biome; isolation source: fecal sample | host: Bos grunniens | place: China: Xizang | collected 2019 | reverse complement strand
TGAGCGATGAAGAGGCGTTCCTTCTTTTTAAGGAGTTGCTGGTGAATATAAGGCCCGAGAATAGGGTGTACCGTTATCGTTATCTCGACAACAACTGTACTACCAAAGTGCGCGACAAGTTGCTTGAGGCGCTAGCCAAGCGCAATGGCAATATTGCGTATGAGGATAGCATGGTTGCGGGCAGAACCTATCGCGATGCTTTGAATCTCCCCTCGATGAAACATCCCTGGTATACCTTCGGCATAAATCTGTTGCTTGGCGCGGGTGTCGATGAGCCGCTTACCCGCGAGTCGGCACAGTTCTTGCCGCTTGATTTTATGAACGCTCTCAATGGGATGTCTGTTGCACAGGGCGATGGTACAGAACGCAAGGTGGTTGCCGAGACAAACATCTTGCTTGCCGAGAACAAGAAAGCTGCTGTACGCAGCAACTTCACCCCCTTCAATGCGTCGTTGCTGCTGTTGCTTGCCACCTTTATTGCAATGCTGTGCGAACTGCGCAAGCGCAAGACCTTTTGGGGTGTTGATGTAGTGCTGATGCTTGCCCAGGGCCTGTCGGGCTCATTGCTGCTCTTTATGGCGCTTTTCTCTGAGCATCCGGCAGTGGATGTAAATTGGCTGATAGTAATGTTCAATCCATTGGCGCTTGTGCTGCTGCCAATATATGTCTGCCGCATAAGAAAACACAGGCCCATGACTATTGCCTGGGTGCAGGTGGCGCTTTTCGTGCTGTTTGTGCTGACGGCGCTGCTTGGCCTGCAGGTATATCCTGCGCCTATATATTTCTGCGCAATTTCACTGCTTGTGCGCTCATTGTTCCACATTTATAAAGATAAGATATGCGATTTAAATATTGTGTGATAGTGCTGCTTTGCTGCGTCTCGTCACTCTTTGCGCAGCAACGTGGCAAGGTTGCCCCTAAACTGTATGTCAGCATAGTTGTTGACCAGTTGAGGACCGATTTCCTGTATGAGTTCGAGAATCTTTACTGCGAGGGCGGTTTCAAGCGCCTTATCTTGGGCGGCAAGGTCTACGAGAATGTCTATTATGCCTTTGACAACATTGACAGGGCTACAGCCATAGCCACCCTTTCAACAGGAACAAATCCCTATGTGAGCGGCATTGTCGCAGAGCGCTGGCTCGACCGCAAGTCATTGCGCGTGGTAAACTGTGTGGAGGACAAGACCTGCAAGGGTGTCTATTCCAACGAGGCGTTGTCGCCCTCATCGCTCAAGTCAATTACCATAACCGATGAGATAAAACGCTCCACACGTGGCAATGCCATTGTATGCTCCATTGCCCCCGATGGCGATGCTGCAGTGCTGGCAGGCGGTCATGCCGCCGATGTTGTGCTATGGAAAAACAATATGGCAGGATACTGGAGCAGTTCGTCCTACTATGGCCTCTATCCGGCATGGGCGGCCGATATGAACAAGGCTGTCCAGGGCAAGGCGCGCAAGTGGCAGCCACTGTTCCGCACAAGTGAGTACAATAACTTTGGCGAGAAGGCCCCATCGGCATTCTCCTACTCTTTTGATGGCAAGAAGAATATCATAACATACAAGACCTCGGCCTGCATAAACGATGAGGTGAACGAGATGGCATTTGCTTTTCTTGACAATAGTGATGCTGGCAAGGACGATATAGTGGACTGCCTTGCTCTTACCTATTATGCCGGTAACTATGATGGTGCTCCAATGTCGCATCGTCCGATAGAGGTGCAGGATATATATGCCCGCCTTGACAGGAATCTTGAAACTTTGTTCAATGAACTTGACAGACGTTTCGGGCTTGAGAATGTGGTTGTGTCACTCTCTTCAACCGGATATGTTATGGAGAATGGCGATGAGAACAGCACTTATCGTTTCCCGTCAGGGACTCTCTACTCAGAGCGTATACAGGCCCTGCTGAATGTCTATTTGAGTGCTAAATTCGGCAAGGCCGATTATATTGAGGGTGTGTATGGCACACAACTCTTTCTTGATAATAAACTGATTGAGAGAATGGAACTTGACAAGATGACTGTGGTGTCGCAGGCCGTTGAATTCCTTAAATCGCTCGACGGTGTTGAGGATGTCTTCACTATCTACCGTCTTGGCGGTATGCTCAGTCCTGAACTGCAGTTTGCCAAAAACGGGTACAATCCGGTTGGCTCGGGAGATTTGTGGTTGCGCCTTATGCCGGGCTGGAGGCTTGTTGAGGACGAACTGCTCGTCTCACGTCAGGTCTATCGCTCCCCAGTGATGTTCCCTGTAATGATTTATGGAGCAGGGGTCGAGCATGCAGTAGAGGACAAACTGACACCGGCAAATATACTGGCTACAGAAATGGCACGCATCCTGCGTGTGCGTCGCCCCAATGATAACTGTTTGAGGGTATTTGAATAGCGCGCATCTCTCATTAGTATATAAAATCAGACGGTCTTCAATGCGCGCATTGAAGACCGTCATGTTTATTCTGTTACAGTTGCCAATTAATAGCACTGCTCAATATTCCATACAAAAGCTCTCAGGCCAAGCATCTCTGCGCTTTCGTCAATCTTCTTGAGCGCGGCCAACAGTTTCTCAACAATTGCATCGTCAACCATTGTGATGATGCCCGAGTTCATTGATGCCCAGGCGTGTGTGCCGTAGTGTGGCTCGCCGGTCTTGCTGCCACGTCCCTGCAACTGCTCAATGAATGAAAAACCACGACAATTGAGCCTGTCGAGTGTGCTGATGACAGCATCCTTGTGTGCCTGGTCAAATGCTATAAATACACCTTTCATAAATATTCCTTGTTATTTGGTTCCGGGGTGGTCCCCCACCCCGGAAATTGTTCTTATCTTATTTTTTTGCGTTGATGAGCATCTCCTCGCTCTTGTGCTCGTTCCAGTACTGCTCGAGTGCGCGCTGCTCTTTGTGTTTCTTGCGGTTACGCTTGATACCGTTGCTGCCGAAGATGCAGTACATCACCGGTGTGTATACCAATGTCATGATTGTTGAGATTGTGAGACCGCCGATAACGGCAACACCAAGCGGACGCCACATCTCGGAACCTACACCCTGGCTTACTGCCAATGGAACCATACCGAGGATGGTGGTGAGGGTTGTCATGAGGATAGGACGTAAACGGCTACGCGCAGCACGTACGGTAGCAGGAATGATACCCAGACCACGTCCACGAAGCAGCATGGTGTAGTCAATGAGCACAATACCGTTTTTAACCACAATACCTATGAGCATGATAGCACCAAGTATTGACATGATGTTCATGGTTGTTCCGGTGATGTAGAGCGCAAGCAATACACCGCTCAATGCAAACGGAACAGAGAACATGATGATGAACGGATATGTGAGTGACTCAAACTGTGCTGCCATCACAATGAACACCAGGATTATGATAAGGATAGCAAGCACACCCATATCGGCATTAGATTCCTGTTGGTCTTCATATGAACCGGCAACCTGTATTGAGTAACCCGATGGGATGTTCATCTCCTCAATCTCGGCAAGTGCAAAGTTTACACCATCACTGAGTGCCGCACCTGCTGCCATAACTGCATCTACGGTGACGATACGTGAGCGGTCCTTGCGCTCAATGGTTGGAGGTGTTTCGCGCTGCACAACTTTACCGACCTCTTTTATGCGTACAGGAGCGCCTGTACTTGAATAAAGAAGAATGTTCTCAATGTCGGCGATGCTTGTGCGGTAATCGATGTCGTAACGTACCTTTACATCGTACTCGTCACCATCCTCGCGGAAGTATGTTGCCAATGCACCGTTGTACCTATTGCGAAGGAATGTGGCTGCAGTGCTCAAGTTAAGGCCGTGCATAGCCAATTTCTCACGGTCGAACTCAACCTGATATTCGGGCTGATATGCGCCACGACTGATGTTGATCTGCGAGATGAGATCTAGGTTGTTGCTGAGTCTTCTCTTCAGTTCCGAAGCAAGGCTGTCTGTGATGGCAAAGTCGTGTCCGTAAATTTCGAACGAAGCCTTGCTCTCGCCACCCATACCGCCGTTGCCGCCAAGCGTTACTCTGCTTCGTGCAATTTCGGGCATCTGTCTGATGTCGGCACGCATCTCGTCGCAAATTACTGCCAATTTCTTTTCACGCTCTGTAACCGGAACGAATCTCAGGTTGAAACTGATGATGTGTGAACCGTTCTCGCTCATTGATGCAAACGCATTCTCATCATCGGCCTGTCCCACGCGGAAGTTGCAAACTTGCAAATCCTTTCCATAGCGCTCTTTCCAGATGTTTGTTAGTTGTAGGGCGATATCCTGTGCTTTCTCTACACGTGTACCTATTGGCAACTCAAGTGTGGCACTCGCACTACCGCTATCCTGCGAGGGGAAGAACTCACTCTTTATATGTGGGAATGTGAACAAACTTGCAAAGAAGACGCCGAAGCAGACAATGAGCACTGTCCAACGGTGACGTACAGCCCAGTTGATGCGTTTCGCATACCAGTTGTCAAGTTTGTCAAGTCCTTTACCTATTGGAGTGTAGAAAACCTTGAAGAACTTGCTCTGTTTTTTCTTTAGTTTGAGCATTTGTGAACACATCATTGGGATAAGTGTCAATGCAGATATTGTAGATACAATCATAATGACACACATCATCCAACCCAACTGCTTGAACAGCACACCTGCCATACCGGTAATCATCGTCAACGGGAAGAATACTGCAAGCATTGTGAGTGTTGAGGCGATAACCGAAATTGCAACCTCGTTTGTACCGTGTACGGCAGCACTCTTGGGGCTTGAACCACGCTCGATGTGTGTGGTGACGTTCTCCAGTACCACAATGGCGTCGTCCACAACGTTACCGATGGCAATGCTAAGACACGATAGCGAAATCACGTTCAGTGAACCGTCTGAGATGAGCAGGTAGATGAACGATGCAATGAGTGAGAACGGAATGGTGATACCGATAATCACTGTCGCTCTCCAACGCCCCAGGAATATGAACACAATGAGCATGACGAAGATAAGTGCGTATGCGATTGTCTCACCAAGTGCCTTTACTGTCATCTTGATGTTGTCCGATGTATCTTGAATGATACCTATTTCAATGTCTGATGGAAGACGCTTCTGTAGTTCGGGCAATTTCTCGCGCACCGCGTCTGCAATGTTTACCGAGTTGCCACCCGATTGCTTTTGCACAATAATCATCGCACCCTGCTGGCCGTCGGTGAATGCCTTCTGGGCACGCTCCTCGGTGCCGTCAACAATGCGGGCTACATCCTTCAAGTATACATTCGCACCGTTGTATGTGCCTACAACGATGTTTTTCATCTCCTGTGGTGATTTGAACTCACCTTCTACTCGCAATGGATATGTGTTGCTGCCGATGTCAAAGTTACCGCCGGGCATATTCCTGTTTTCGGCACCTATTTTTGAACTCACAGTCTCAATGGTAATGTTGTATGCCTCCATCTTCTCTGGGTTCATATACACGTTGATTTCGCGCTTTGGAGCACCGGCGATAGACACGCTACCCACGCCGTCGATACGTGCTAGTGGGTTGACAATGTTCTCGTCAAGAATCTTGTACAGCGCGGGCAGGCTCTCGTTTGCCTTTACCGAGAGCATCATGATAGGCATCATGTCCGATGAGAATTTGAAGATGATGGGGTTGCCCACTTCATCGGGTAGAGCCGAGGTGACCATGTTCAGTTTGTCACGCACATCGTTTGTGAGGTCATCAATGTCATAACCATATTCGAACTGAAGTGTTATCAATGATATGTTTTCACGTGATTTTGATGTGATGTGCTTGAGATGCTCAACTGAGTTGAGGGTGTTCTCGAGCGGACGTGTCACGTTGGTCTCGATATCGGATGAACTTGCACCGGCATAACTTGTGATAATCATGATGGTGTTTGTTTCGATATCCGGCATAAGGTCAATTGGCAGCTTCGTGAAAGAGAAGATACCGAATATTACAACCGCTATAAAGCATAGAGCGGTCATAATAGGCCTTTTTACAGCACTTTCATATACACTCATATTATTATGTTTTTATTGTGTTTTTTTTACTTAACTACTTCAACTTCAATTCCATCGGAGAGATTGTCTATGCCGGCAACAACCACCGATTCTCCATTCTCTACACCTGAAATCAATTCATAACGGTCACCCAGCCTGCGGCCAAGAACAACCTTGTTGTGCTTTACTTTACCGTTTTCGTATGTGTATACAAAGAAATCGCCGCTGCCGCTCTGTTTCTTCACAGCCATGTCAGGAACAACTACGTGCTCTTTGGAACCGAAGTTTACGATTGCTTTGCCGTACATTCCAGGGCGAATCTTGCGATTGGCATTTTCAACCTCAAGTTCAACAGGGAATGTGTGTGTTGTGGCGTTGATTGTTGGGTAAACAATCTTTATCTTGCCGTTGAACTCTTCGTTGCCATAAGCCTCGAACATGAGTTTCACGTCCAAATCCTTTGTGGTGTTTGCATAGTGTGACTCGCTGATGTTTATCTTCATCTTCACTGGAGAAATTTGCTCGACAACAAGTACCGGCTGACCGCTGTACATGTCACCGTCGTCATAGTTGCGTGCCGAAACGACACCGTCGATGGGGCTTACCAGCACAGTGTTCTCGTATCGGCTGTCAATTGTCTTGCGTGTAACGTCAAGTTGAGTCTTTGCATTTTCATAGTCGGCTTTTGCAATGCCTCCCACCTTGTACAGTTCCTCAATGCGCTCAAAATCCCTTTTCTGGAACTCGAACTGGAGATTGAGTTTGTCAAGGTCTTTTGCGTCGAGCTGAACAAGTTTGTCACCCTTCTTCACATTGTCACCCACCTCAACAAAAATCTTCTCGATACGCAAGGGCGAGTTTGGAATTATGCTGTTCTTTACCTTTGCCTCAACTGTTGTAGAGTACTCCTCTAATTGTGGCACAGCCTCTGTTGTAACACTCGCAATCTTTACTTTAGGTTTTTCTACGGTTGTTACGGTTGTAGTCTCTTCGGTCTTTGCACAGGCACACAACAGGATGGTTGCAGCCATTGCAATGAATTTCAAATTCTTTTTCATAGGTCTGTATTTTTTATTTATTCTATTCCAAGTACTTTGTTCAAATCTGATTTAGCAACCAGGTAATCGTAGATTGTGTTGTTGTATGTCAATCTTGTGTTTGTTAGTGATACCTGAGAGTTTGTTAGTTCAAGGATTGTGCCCTTGCCAATGTCATAGCGTTTCTGGCTGATCTCAAGTCCTTTTTGTGCAAGTTCCACTGCGGCCTTGTTGCTTTGCAGTTGCTCGGCACTTGCAGTCATGTTGTCGATGTAACTTTGTGCCTGCATACCCAGCATACGCTCTGTGTTTGTCCTTGTCTCAATGAGTTGTGTCTGCTGTATCTTGTTTGTCTTGAGGCTTGAGAAATTTGAAGCCTTGTAGAGCGGGATGCTCAGTGACAAGGTTACAGATGCAGCATCGCTCCAGTTGAATTTGCTCAAGTTCCAGTTTGTGTTTGATATTGACTGGTACTGGTAACTACCTACAAGTGCAAGTGTAGGCTGGAATGATGTCTGGAGCATTTTGCGCTGTTTGAGCAGGAGTTCGCTCTGCAGGTCAATCTGCTTTAGTGATGAGTTGTTGCTCAAGTCAATCTCAGTGGTGAGTGCGCTGCTCATCTCTTCTTCGTAGTTCTTGAGGTTGTCGGCAACCACAAAGTTTACGTCGGCAGTGATACCCATAAGAACCTTCAACTGCAGCTGTGCCAGTTCTACTCCGTTCTTGCCGCTTACCACCGATGGCCATGCATTGTTCTTCTGAACCTCGGCGCTGATTTTGTCATATTCGCTTACTCGGCCCTGCTCATACATCTTGTTTACAATGTCAAAGTTAGCCTCGGCAAGTCTGTAGTTCTCGTTGAGCACTTCGTATGAATCCTGTGCTAGCATCAGTTGATAGTACGCCTTTGTTACCTGATTGATAAGGTCAATCTTTGAACCGCGACTCTTTTCAACAGCAAGTTGCAGGTCGCTCTTTGACAGGCTCATGGCCTTGTATACGGCAGGGGCATAAAGAGGAATAGCAACCTGAAGGGCTGCGTTCCAAGTGTTTGAATCGTCCTTGCCCATCTTGAGTTCCCTGACAATACCGTCGCCCATATCAACCTTCATGCCGGCAACCTTTATGTTGTACTGGATTGCACCGTCAAGGGTTACCGATGGCAAAAGGTTTTGCCATGCTTCGGATTTTGACACCTCCTTCAATTCAATCTCTTTCTCGGCAACCTTCATTGTGGGGTTGTCACTCAAAGCAAGTTCAATAGCCTTGTCGAGTGTAATCTGCATCGTTGGGATGTTCTCCTGTGCGTTTGCTGTGAGCGCGAACGCGGTCAGCAACGCCGCAATTGTCATTAATCGCATCTTCATCTTCATAACTATTCTATTATTGTTTCGTTTCTCTTTAAGTATTCTTCGATAATCATCTGTCCCTTTGGGGTGGATATTCCTCTAAGGTAGAAAAGAATAAGTTTGCGCCCGAGTTCATCCGGGGTGTATCTGTTCAGTTCGGTATGTCCGGTCTGCATCTTGACTTCAAGAATTGTGGTGAGGTCTCTCTTTATTATGAATGTCAGGATATCAAAATCGGCATCTTCGCGAAAGAGGCCCTGTTGTCGGCCCATCTCCATCCAAGCACTGAATTTTTTTGTATTCTGCGCCTCCTTGTTCTGTCTTTCCTTGCAGATTCTCGGATATTTGTTGAGTTCGGCGAAGAACTTGTTGTTCACCTTCTTTAGTAATTCAAAATGAAGGTTGTATAGTTTTAGGATAATTTCAAGAATGTGGGATGAACTGCGGATTATTTCCCTTCCGTTCTCGCACATCTTGTCGTTCTGGTATTTCAATACTTCAAGCAACAAATCCTCTTTGTCGTTGAAAAGTTCGTATATTGTACGTTTTGATATTGAAAGTCTTGCTGCAATGTCATCCATTTTCACGTCCTTTATTCCGAACTCTATGAACATTGTATGCGCTGTTTCTACAATAAGCCTGTGTATATCCTTTTTTATGTTGTTTTCCTTCACTTCCTATCCTTAAATTATTTCACCATGCAAAGATACTGCGAAAACTTGATTGTAGCAAAAAGTTTTCGCGCCAAATTACGGAAATTTTTCAATATTTAACTATTTGACAGTTTTGTTTGGAAATTACGCTGTGATAATGGAAAAAATACCCGTTAAAATGTTCTTTGGCAGGCTGCAGCAACAATTTGTGAGAACTTTGTTATTGTGAAGGATATTAGTGGCAAATTGCGGAATTATTTCATTATTTAGTCGGTAGATTGTTGTAACTAAAAGTATGCCCGCCAAAATATTTTGGCGGGCGTTGTTAATATTTTAGCTACTTACTGAAAATATGTTTTCAAAGCCTCTATGTAGTCTTCGAAAGCTTTCAATCCGGTAGCTGTTATGCGGCAAACCGTGTGTGGTTTCTTCCCTCTGAAATATTTTTCAACAGTGATGTACCCGGCTGTCGATAGTTTGTCAATCTGTACGCTCAGGTTGCCGGCTGTGGCTCCTGTCGTCTCGCGAAGATATACGAAATCGGCCTCTTCGCAGTTTACAAGAACAGACATCACGGCCAGTCGTAGTTCTGAATGGAGTAGTGGGTCGAGTTTCTTGAACATTCTGTTATTTTGCTTTTTTGTTCATTATATATCCCGGAATAATAAGGTTTAGTATTGCGGCTGCGGCAAACAACAATGCGGCATCCCATCTTTCTACAAAGAAAAGAGCGATGGTGCACCCTATTCCGGTTATCAGTCCACCGGCTGTAATGTAGTTGTTTTTCAGGACAATGCCAGTCATTGTTGCAGCAAATCCCAATAGCACGGCAGTCAGATATCCACTGAACTCCGGCTTGATGAATGCAAATGCTGTGGCAAGCAATGTTGCAAATATACCATATACAATCCATATATGACCAAGCATATTGCTTATAAATGTTGTTGATGTCTCTTTTTTCTCAACTTTTGACTTTATGAGCGACAGAGGCCATCCTACAACGGGGATGCCAAACCACAGAAAATTCCAGTTGGCATTGTTCGTCTCTTTGAGTATGAACCATATCAATAGTGAGAAGACAAAAACAATGCATCCCCATGTAACCAGTGGGGTTCCTGCGTTCTTCTCAAAATCTCTTCTGCTTTTTGCAATTGCATCACTGATAATCTGTAGGCTCTTCTCAGGTGTCATGTTGTTTGTTTCCATAATAAAAAGGTATTTAATTATTGAATTATATGAATTTGCATGTGCATGGCGTTGAGTTGTTCTGACTATTTATCCTTGTTCTCTCATTTTTTATTCGTTTCTTTTCCGTTTGCTTGCGACAAATATAAACAAGTTTATAATATAAACCAAAAGTTTTTGTGATTATTTTCAAATTTGTGTTGGAACACGTTTGCTCATATTTATATAGAAGATGGTTTAAAGTCATTTTGCAAAGAGAACAAGAAGGTGCCTCAAAAGTCATTTCGCAAAGAGAACAACCCCAGCCAAAGCAATTGCTTTGGCTGGGGTTGTTAGTACTAAAAGTGGGCTTTTGGCACCCTCCTGTTCTATTACTTTCCTAAAGAAAATACTCTTCAAGTAACTTCTATTTTGCATTGACAGGCCTCGCTCATCGCAACCCGCACTGCCGTGAATTTTATCCACGTTGCCGTACAACATGTTGCTGCTCGGCTTGCCGATTCTTTTCTAAAGAAATTACTCTTCAAGCAATTTCTTTTTGTTGAATTGACAAACCTCGCTTATCGCAACCCGCCCGGCGTGAATTTCATCCACGCAGCGTGCGACCTATTGCTGCTCGGCTTGCCGATCCGTTTTTTAAGGAATTATTCTTCTAATAATTTCTTCAAAAAAGAATTCATCTCCTCATCGAAACCTTCGAGTAGGTCGGTGCTTAGGATGAGTGTATCGTCGTCAATGATAAGCAAGTCTACAATCGACTGGTTGTCCTCGTCAGTCAAGACAAAGGAGTAGGGCTTTACAACGTTTAGACTGTCGAATGCTCCTTCGCGGTGCATCTTTGTAAGCACATTCTGCAGTTCCTTTTCGTATACTGCTTCATTGTGCTCTCCTTCCCATTCTCTAATATGTACGCGCGCGAGGCTGTTGTCGTCATCGTCAAAGATGGCGAGTTCGCCGTTCTCCCCATTTACCTTGATGTGAAAATCGGTAACCTTGTTCTCCTCTGCAGAAATGTATTTGTTTGCCATCTTTGTTATGGCGTTCTGCAGTGTCTCTTGTGTTTCTCTGCTTAATGACATATCCTGTTATTTTAATGTTGGACCAATTTTAGATGTTCTTGCCGTGACAGTTCTTGAACTTCTTTCCGCTTCCGCAGGGGCAGGGATCGTTGCGGCCCACAGTCTTCTCGACGCGCAGTGGCTCGCGTTTTGCGTTCTCGCGTGTGTCCTGCTGTGCTGCTGCCTGCTGGTTACGGTCGTTCAGGTCGACTTTTGTCTCACTGTACTTCTGTTGTGGCCTGTTACGGCTCGGGTCAGGAGCGACCTTTACGTTGGTCTGCTGCTTCTCCTGTACGGGAATCTGTCCACGCATGAGTATAGATGCTGTCTGGTCGTTGATTTTGCCAACCATATTGTCAAACAATGTAACCGACTCCAGTTTGAATATCAACAATGGGTCTTTCTGCTCGTAGCTTGCGTTCTGCACCGAGTGCTTCAAGTCATCGAGGTCGCGCAGATTCTCTTTCCATGCGTTGTCGATGGTGTGGAGCAGAATTGCCTTCTCAAAACACTTGATGACCTCCTTGCCCTGTGATTCATAGGCGGCTTTCACGTTTACCGGAATCTGGTATACGTGGCGACCGTCTGTTACAGGAATAAAGATGTTCTTGTCGTGCATCTCGGGGTGCTCCTTATATACGAAGTTTATGAATGGCAATGCAATCTCGGCCATGCGCTCTGTGCGCTGTTTGAATGTTGCCATTGCTGCATCAAAGATGAGTTCTGCCTTCTGCTCTGGCTCCATTTTGTCAAACTTTGTCTCATCGTTTATTGGCATCTCGATAGAGAATTGTCGCAGGGTCTCCATTTTGGCGTCCTCGAATGTGTAGTTCTCGGCAATGTTGCAGCAACGGTCCCACAGCATATTTACGATGTCCATGCCAATGCGCTCACCAATGAGTGCGTGGCGGCGCTTGGTGTAGACTACGTTACGTTGCTTGTTCATTACATCGTCATACTCTAGCAAGCGTTTGCGGATACCGAAGTTGTTCTCCTCGACCTTCTTCTGCGCACGCTCTATTGACTTTGAAATCATTGAGTGCTCAATCATCTCACCATCCTTGAAACCGAGACGATCAAGAGTTCTTGAAATGCGCTCTGAACCGAAAAGACGCATCAGGTTGTCCTCAAGCGAAACAAAGAACACTGATGAACCCGGGTCGCCCTGACGTCCTGCACGTCCGCGCAACTGGCGGTCTACACGACGCGATTCATGGCGCTCGGTACCAATGATGGCCAAACCGCCGGCGTCACGCACCTCCTGGCTCAACTTGATATCGGTACCACGACCCGCCATGTTGGTGGCGATTGTAACAGTTCCCGAATAACCGGCCTTTGCGACAATGTCGGCCTCCTTCTGGTGGAGTTTTGCATTGAGGACATTGTGTGGTATCTTGCGAATTGTGAGCAGACGGCTCAGTAACTCCGAAATCTCAACCGATGTCGTACCTACAAGTACGGGGCGGCCCGCCTTTACAAGTTTCTCGACCTCATCGATTACTGCGTTGTATTTCTCACGCTTTGTCTTGTAGATGCGGTCGTTCATATCCTTGCGTGCGATGGGGCGGTTTGTTGGGATTACCACCACGTCAAGTTTGTAGATATCCCAGAATTCACCAGCCTCGGTCTCTGCGGTACCGGTCATACCGGCCAGTTTATGGTACATGCGGAAGTAGTTCTGCAATGTGATGGTGGCAAATGTTTGTGTAGCTGCTTCCACCTTCACGCGCTCTTTTGCCTCAATGGCCTGGTGCAGACCGTCTGAGTAACGGCGGCCCTCCATGATACGGCCTGTCTGCTCATCGACAATCTTCACCTGTCCGTCTTCCGATACTACGTACTCGACATCGCGGTCGAACATGGTGTATGCCTTTAGCAACTGGTTTATGGTGTGGATGCGCTCCGACTTGATTGAGTAGTTTGTGAGCATCTCCTCCTTCTTTGCAATCTTCTCCTCGCTTGAGAGTGTTGTGTCGTTCTCAAGCAGTGATAGTTCCGATGCTATGTCGGGCAGTACAAAGAAATTCTGGTCAGTGAGGTTTCCTGTGATAAGTTCAATACCCTTATCTGTAAGGTCGGCGCTATTACCCTTCTCGTCGATGACAAAGTATAGCGGCTCAATGGCTTCGGGCATGCGCTTGTTGTTCTGCTCAAGGTAAATCTCCTCGGTCTTGAGCATGCCGGTCTTTACGCCGGGCTCGCTGAGCAACTTGATGAGCGCCTTGTTCTTTGGGAGCGCCTTGTGGCTGCGGAACAGTGAGAGGTAACCTGCGTTCACCTCCTCCTTGTTGTCCGAGTATATCTTTGTTCTAGCCTCGGCAAGTAACTGTGTTGCGAGTCTTTTCTGTGCCTCAACCAGACGTTCAACCAATGGACGGTACTCCTCGAACATCTGGTCGGTGCTGCGTGGTACAGGACCTGAAATGATGAGCGGTGTACGTGCGTCGTCAATGAGCACTGAGTCGACCTCGTCTACAATGGCATAGTTATGCATGCGCTGTACAAGGTCGCTTGGCTGTGTTGCCATGTTGTCGCGCAGGTAGTCGAAACCGAACTCGTTGTTTGTACCGAATGTGATGTCGGCAAGGTATGCCTTGCGACGCTCGTCCGAGTTGGGGCGGTGCTTGTCAATGCAATCCACGCTCAAGCCGTGGAACATGTAGAGCGGTCCCATCCACTCCGAGTCACGCTTTGCAAGGTAGTCGTTCACTGTTACCACATGAACACCGTTGCCTGTGAGTGCGTTCAGGAATACCGGGAGTGTCGCAACAAGTGTCTTACCCTCACCGGTAGCCATCTCGGCGATCTTACCCTTGTGGAGTACGACACCACCGAACAACTGTACATCATAGTGAATCATGTTCCACACGGTCTCGTTGCCGCCGGCCTGCCAGTGGTTGCGGTATATCGCTTTGTCGCCGTCTATTATTACAAAATCGAATTTTGCAGCAAGAGCACGGTCAAAGTCATTTGCAGAAACCTCTACCTCCTCGTTCTCGGCAAAACGGCGTGCGCTGTCCTTTACAATGGCGAATGCCTCGGGCAGAGCCTCGTCGAGAGCCTTGTCAAGTTTCTCAAGTACCTCTTTTTCAAGTTTGTCAATCTGTGCAAAGATAGGTTCGCGCTTCTCGATGTCGGTCTCCTCAATCGTTGCTTTCAATTCAGCGATCTTGGCGCGCTCCTCGTCTGCTGAGCCCTGTATTTTTGCCTTGAGTGCTGCCGATGCGGCGCGCAACTCGTCATTGCTCAAAGCCGAGATAGATGGATACACTGCCTTGATCTTCTCAACCCAAGGCTGTATCTCGCGCATGTCGCGCTTGGCTTTGTTACCAAAAAGTTTGCTAATTAATTCGTAAAATCCCATATGTGTATTTTTTTATTTTTCTTTTTTCGCGTTTAACGGCAAAGATAATGATAATTTGGCAAAGTCTCCGTATATAAAAGAGATTAAATTCAGCTTTTTTCACTGATTCTTTGTACAAAAAGCGTGCCAAGGCAAGACAATAGTCCCGATTTGGCAGTTTTTTATCAAAATCTGTCATATTTAGGTCAAAATATTATATCTTCGCGTCAAATTGCCCGCGTGAGCGTGGACACATCCCCCCTATTGAAATTCAAATAACAAATCATAACAATGAAAAGAGCATTCCTATTTTTGGCAGTATCTCTCCTGATGCTGCTTCCCGGTTGCGCTGCAGCCAAGAACAGTTCGGTAATGACTGCTGTCGATGCCGCCAAGGTGTATATGGCAGCCGACTTCGGTATCGTGCCGAATACAGGTGACGATATGACCGAGGAGATTGCAAAGGCTATTGAGACAATCAAGACTCAGTGTGACGGTAAGCCGGCAAAACTTGTTTTTGCAGCCGGAAACTATGATTTCTACCCCGACAGTGCCAATGTTCGCGAGTACTACATCAGTAACCATGATCAGGACAATCCCAAGCGTGTTGCTGTCGCTCTCGAGGGCTGCCGGAATCTTACCCTTTGCGGTGCCAATGATGGTAAAGCCGTGTTCCAGATGAATGGCCGCATGTTGCCTGTGGCAATAATCGGTTGCGAGAACTGCGCTCTTGAAAACATCGCGGTTGACACACGCGCGCCACAGATTACACAGGTCGAGGTTCTTGAGAATGCGAACGGTTATATAACATACCGCATTGCTCCATATGTTAACTACAGAATAGAGAATGGTCGTCTCGTTGTCTATGGCAGCAACTGGGAATTCATTCCTTGTTGGGGAATTGCCTTTGAGGGCGATACCAAGCACATTATCTACACAACAAGTGACATCGGTGTTGGTACATCGGGTGTTGAGGAGGTTGAGCCTCGTGTTATCCGTGCCCCATGGAACGATGCACGCCTTGTACCCGGCAGTGTCATTGCAATGCGCTCATACCAGCGCCCCACACCTGGTATCTTCCTCTCCGAGAACAAGAATACATTGCTGAAGAACTGTGATGTCTATTATGCCGAGGGTATGGGTCTTCTTGCTCAGATGAGCGAGGACATCACTCTCGATGGTTTCAATGTTGCGCTCCAGGAGGGAACCGACCGCTACTTTACCACACAGGCCGATGCTACACACTTCTCGGGCTGCAAGGGCAAGATTGAATCTGTAAATGGTCTCTATGAGGGTATGATGGACGATGCCATCAATGTTCACGGAACATATTTGCGTGTTCTCCAGCGTCTTGACGATTATACATTGGTCGGCCGTTATATGCATGGCCAAGCCTATGGCTTCTATTGGGGCGGTGCAGGTGACGAGGTACAGTTCGTGCGTTCCGATGTCATGGAGATTACCGAGGGCAACCGTGTTGTTGAGATCACTCCGTTCGACAAGGAGCAGCTTGCCGGCTGCAAGGAGTTCAAGATCAAGTTCGAGAAACCATTGCCCTGTGATATTGCAAACGGAAAGTATGGTATCGAGAACCTTGAGTGGACTCCCGAGGTCTATTTCGCCGGTAACACAATCCGCAATAACCGTGCCCGTGGAGCTTTGTTCAGCACACCAAAGAAGACTCTTGTGGAGAACAACCTCTTCGATCACACATCGGGTACTGCAATTCTGTTATGCGGCGATTGCAACGGCTGGTTCGAGACCGGCGCATGCCGCGATGTCGTTATTCGCAACAACCGTTTCGTGAATGCCCTGACAAGCATGTTCCAGTTTACCAACGGTATAATATCCATCTACCCCGAAATCCCGGATCTTGCATCGCAGACAAAATATTTCCATGGCGGCAACGGCAAGGGTGTTGTTATTGAGAACAATACATTCGAGACATTCGATGCCCCCATTGTCTATGCAAAGTCGCTCGACGGTCTTCTGTTCCGGGGCAACAAAGTAGTGCAGAACAACGATTTCAAGCCATTCCACTGGAACAAATGGCGTTTCCTCCTTGACAAGGTTACAAATGTCACAATAGAGGATAATGAGTTCTCAAACGGATTCAATGAAGAGAAGGATGTAATGTACCGTTATTGATGACATTGCTACATCGTTTTAAATCAGATATATCGGTTGTTGAAGCGCCACAGCGCTTCAACAACCCTTTTTACTATCGTCCTCATGAGCTTTGTGTAATAGCGGCCAATGAAGTGCGCGCCATGCTTTCGTGTGACACTGCTGTTGCCGAGGATGCTGCCCGTGGCAAAATGTTTGGTGTGCTTGTTGTGCGCGACGGTGAAGGGGCGCTCGGCTATCTTGCGGCCTTTTCGGGGCTTCTTGCAGGCAGTAACAATGTCGCAGGCTTTGTGCCCCCGGTCTTTGATTTACAGTCGCCCGGTGGCTACTTCAAACAAGAGGAGAGAGAAATATCAGCCCTTAACAGGAAGATAAAAGAGACGGAATGTAGCGCTGAATACACAGCGGCTATAGCAGCAGTCGAGGAGATGAAGCGTGTGATGGAAGATGAACTGACAGCAATGCGGGAGGAGATGCGTCGTAGCAAGCAACAGCGTGCAGCCCTTCGTGCAGCAGGGACGCTGTCGGCTGCGGATGAGGCAGTTTTGGTGCGCCAGAGCCAGTTTCAGAAAGCCGAACTCAAACGCGCTATAGCAAGATGGCAGCAACGGATTGCCGAGTGCGAGGCTACTCTCGCTCCATTGAAGGCATCGCTTGTGGCAATGAAGGAGAAACGCAAACGACGCTCGGCCGCCCTACAGCGTTGGCTCTTTGAACAGTTCAAGGTGCGAAACGGCAACGGCATGGAAAAGAGCCTGCTCGATATTTTTGCCACGCATTCGGGGATTATTCCGCCGGGCGGAGCAGGGGAGTGCGCCGCACCAAAACTCCTGCAATATGCATATCTCCACTCATTGACACCCATTGCGGTGGCTGAGTTCTGGGTGGGCGCGTCGCCACAGGGCGAGGTGCGTCGCGACGGCTGTTTCTATGGTGCCTGCAAGAGCAAGTGCGAACCCATTCTGGGATATATGCTCCAGGGGCTCGATGTCGAGGAAAATGCACTCGAAAAGGGTGGCGACATAAGTAATATCGGCATTGTGTATGAGGATGACTACATCGTGGTAGTCAATAAACCTTCCGGTGTGCTTTCTGTGCCGGGAATAATGGGCGGCACATCAGTGCAGCAATGGTTGCGCGAGGAGTATCTGCACTGTAATGAACTGTTCGTAGTGCACCGTCTGGATATGGCGACATCGGGTATTCTTGTGGCTGCAAAATCTATGGAAATCTACAAGGAACTGCAACGGCAGTTTGCCGCCCGTGAGGTCGGGAAACAGTACACTGCGCTGCTCGACGGCGTACCCCAAAACAGCGAGGGCGTCATCGAACTGCCATTGGCTGCCGATTACGACAATCGCCCGCGCCAAAAGGTCGATAGCCTCAATGGTAAGCCTGCGGTAACCCGTTTCAAGGTAATCGGCACAATGAAGCATGGTACCCGTGAGTGTGCTGTTGTGTGTTTTGAGCCACTTACAGGCCGCACCCACCAGTTGCGTGTTCATGCCGCGCATAAGAAGGGACTTGACTGCCCAATTGTAGGCGATGCACTCTATGGCGTGATGAGTGAAAGACTCATGTTGCATGCATCTCGCATTTCATTTATTCATCCGGTAAATAAAGAAGTCATCGAGTTGGAATGTAAAAGTGATTTTTTTTGCTAATTTTGCAAAATAAAGTATAATTACACACTTTGTGTGTTACCCCACGATTTGAAAAACTGAAAAATATAGATTTATGAAACTGAAATCAATCCTTCTTTCGGCATTGTCGGCCATGTTCATCAGCATGGGCGCGAGTGCGCAAGGCGACTATTATGTAAAGTACGGAGCCGATGTGAATGTGACACACTCAACACATTATCCCAAGGCTGTCGGTGTCGCAAATGTGCGTGGCGACCAGCAGGTGCTCGACAATATTGCAAGTGCACCTCGTTGTGCTGCATATTTCGACAAGACATCGACAGTCTTTGAGGTGAAGAGTGGCGAGACAATCACTCCGCTAATCACCATCAACGGTGCATGGATGCATGGTTATGTCTTTGTCGATTGGAACAACAACAAACAGTTCGATGTGAATGTGACCGG
>JAEIGA010005797.1_pt1 | contig 18819 bp, 18 predicted proteins | sample 9270691 | NCBI WGS metagenome assembly JAEIGA01 (sample SAMN17057246, study PRJNA624740) | gut metagenome | biome: biome; isolation source: fecal sample | host: Bos grunniens | place: China: Xizang | collected 2019 | reverse complement strand
TGATTTACATATTTATAATCTTGGCAGGAGGAAAAGTAATTTTTTCCTCCTGCTTAATTTTTGTGGAATTATTCCGATATTTGTCATCTTGTTATGACAATAGAGTTAATCATACCTATATTTTTACTTGCTGCAGGAGCCAGTTTCATACAGAGGACAATCGGTTTCGGGTTCGGTATATTCATCATGACCGCACTACCCTTCCTGATGCCCTCGTATGCGGAGGCCGTGACTCTTTCGGGTCTTCTCTCCCTTACTTCTGCAACAGTCGTGATGATACAGTATGTGAAATATGTGACGTGGAAACGACTGCTTCCTATGGTCGCAGCATTTGTTGTCTTTTCTACTGCAGCGATTCTCTTGCTCGACCGAATCGAAGGACCTGCAATGAGGAAGATTCTCGGTCTTATGCTGATTTTCCTCAGTTTCTACTTCAGTTTCTTCAAAGAGAAGATCCAGAAATTCATAAAGCCAAATGTCGGCTGGATGCTCGGTACCGGATCTGTCAGTGGTGTCATGGGAGGCTTGTTCGGTATGCATGGTCCGCCGATAGTATTATATCTGATTGCGTCAGAGCCCAGCAAGAATCACTATATGGGAATGATCCAGACCTATGCCGTCATCACTAACATAGTAATGCTTGCAGTCAGAGCCTATAACGGTAATGTGACTCCCCTTGTAGGCACGACATATCTTTATGCTTTAGGAGGCCTTGCAATCGGAGTTCTGGCCGGCAACTGGGCATTCAACCGTATCCCGAGCAGATTATTCACCTATATCGTCTACGCATATATCGGCATCAGCGGAGCCATCATTCTGTTTACGGCGTAGGCAGTCCTGATCATGATATTGATGGTACAGGAATCGGCCTGAGTCTGTCAAGACAGATAATGCGCCTGCACAACGGAACATTGACTCTTGTCCGCAGTGATGAAAAAGGTACGGTATTTAAGCTGCTGTTTAAATGATTCTATTTCTTTAACCACTTTTCTGTCAGCCACTTGCGAACTGGTATGTCGTAAAGTTTGAGGCAAGCGTATGCAGTTTCACACTCTTTTAATGACGCTTTTTATACCACGCGATAAACCAGATCAAAGCTGACAAGGTGCAGATTCCTCCTATTACGTATGAGATGTTTTGAGGAAGTGAAAGGCCTTCTGGTGCAATGCATATGTATGTAGAGCATACCAGAGTCATCGCCAATGCTGGAATTAAGCTGATAAAGAAGTTTTTCTTTTCATTTACCAGGTAAACGGTTATAGCCCAAAGGGTGAATACCGCAAGCGTCTGGTTGCACCATGCGAAATATCTCCATATGATCTTGAAGCCCTCAGCGTCAGTAAGGCTATAAACGAGGACTCCTATTGTAATCAGAAATATCGGGATACAGATCAGAAGTCGTTTGCCGATCGGACGCTGGTCAATATTAAGAAAGTCCGCAGCGATCAAACGCGCTGAACGCAATGCTGTATCTCCGCTTGTGATCGGTGCAGCTACGATACCGAGAACTGCGAGAATTCCACCTACTGCTCCAAGCCAATCTTTTGAAATTCTTGTGGCAACAGCCGCACCTGAAAAGGCCTTACCTGTAAGAGTGTCGATAATACCATTCTCCTGGAAGAAGCAGGTTGCAGCAGCAGCCCAGATGAGAGCAACGATACCTTCTGCTACCATTGCTCCGTAAAAGATTGATCTGCAATGTCTTTCTGATTTCATGCATCGCGCCATCAATGGTGATTGAGTGCCATGGAATCCGCTGATGGCTCCACATGCGATTGAAATGAACATCATAGGGAATATAGGATTCTTTTCATACTTCGTTCCGAATCCGTTCCAAATTTCCGGAAGATCAGGATTCTTGACGTAGAGCATTACAAGGATACCACCTGCCATAAACAGAAGTGCGAAAGCAAACAAAGGATAGATCTTTCCGATGATCCTATCTACAGGCAACATTGTAGCCAGAATGAAGTACAGGAAAATGACGATAATCCAGAATTGAGCATTCATCCAATCTGGTGTCATGCCTGCAATAAGTTCTGCCGGACCACTGACAAAAACAGCAGCGACCAGAATCATCAGAATCAATGTAAAGACGCATATAAGCTTCTTCGCAGTCGGTCCCAGATATCTTCCGATTATTTCAGGCAGGCTCTCTCCCCCATTACGCATTGACAGCGCTCCGGAAAAGAAATCATGCACTGCTCCGGCGAAGATTGTACCAAGTACAATCCACAAATACGATGCAGTTCCGAACTGAGCACCCATGATCGCACCGAATATCGGTCCAAGACCCGCAATATTCAAAAACTGTATCATGAATATTTTCCAGGTCGGCATCGGAATGAAATCCACGCCATCAGCCTTGGCTACTGCAGGAGTTATACGGTCATCCGGTCCGAAAACCTTGTTTACATATGCTCCGTAGATAATATATCCTACAATGAGTATTACAAGTGCGAATGTAAAAGTGATCATATCCTGAAATTTTAAGATTGTTCCTCAAATTTACATAATCTTTGACTAAATCCAATCCAAAATTAAATAACTTTACGCGGACATCTTTAAATGCAGATAATGGATAAGACATATCTCTATATAAATGTAGCGCCAAGTGACCTTTCATATGCAGAAGCCATAACCCGATTTCAGGAGGATATGGCAATGGAATCAGAAGGCTTGGCATGTCTGAATGTCATTATCTTATGTACGAAACAGAATTGAATCGATAGTAATTATAATATTGAATACTTATGGACAAGATAGTATTGATTACAGGTGCATCCAGCGGAATCGGTGAGGGATGTGCAAGAAAATTCGCATCAGAGGGTGCAAAGCTGATTCTGAATTCACGAAGTGCTGACAAACTTCAGGATCTTGCGGCAGAATTGAGTGAAAAGTATGGTGTCGAGTGTTTTGTGATGCCGTTTGATGTACGTGACAGGGCTGCTGCATCTGCTGCTCTTGAGGCATTGCCGGAAAACTGGCAGGCTATCGATGTCTTGGTTAATAATGCCGGTCTTGCTATCGGAGTCGATAAGGAGCACGAGGGAAATCTCGATGAGTGGGAAACAATGATCGATACAAACATCAAGGCTCTGCTTTCCATGACTCGTCTGGTTGTCCCTGGAATGATATCCCGCGGTAGCGGACATATCATCAATATAGGATCGATTGCAGGTGATGCTGCATATCCTGGTGGAAGCGTCTATTGTGCAACAAAGGCTGCAGTAAAGGCTTTGTCGGATGGTCTGCGTATCGATCTTGTAGATACACCACTTCGTGTGACAAATGTTAAGCCTGGTTTGGTTGAAACCAATTTCTCTGTTGTGCGTTTTCGTGGAGACCAGAATAAGGCGGACAATGTCTATAAGGGCATACAGGCTCTTTCTGGCGATGATATAGCTGAGGTCGTATACTTTGCTGCATCGGCTCCTGAACACATGCAGATCGCAGAGGTTCTGGTCATGCCGACCTATCAGGCGACAGGAACGATTGTTTCAAGAAGTCTGTAAGCCACCTGATCCGGATGGTCGATAAGAAACTGTCCGTGATTCATCTTTTCGAATACTTCAACTCTTGCATTGGGACAGAGGGATTTTAAATGCTTTACCTGAAGCGTTGCTATAAATCCCTCCTTTGTACCATGCCAATATTGTATACTGACATTCGGCAATGATTCCAGTTTGTTTGTATATACTGATCTGTAGCCGTCAAGCACAGCCTCAGTGCCTCCGAATGGATATATCTTCCTGCATTCATCAAGAAGCACGTCGAAATAATGAGAGTGGAATACCCACCTCCAGAATCCCGTCCAGTGATAACAGCTCCATACATTGCCTGCCTGCATATATCTGAGCGGGCCGACAAGCCATTTTGGCAAAGGAAGAAGTGGAGCTGCATCAAGGATCGAATGCCCGATGATAACCTCGTTGCGTTCAAGAACTCGTGACAGAATCTTTCCTCCTAATGAAAGGCCATAGGCACAACATATCTTACCACCATGGTGCTGGCAGATATATCTGCTGACCTGAGCTGCCTGATCATCGATTGATGTGAACTTTGTATGCACTCCCAAAGTGAAGCCGTCAACCTCAACGGCAACAATATGAAAATGTGCATCAACCAACTCTATGAGAGGTTTAAAAATCTCATATGAAACCCCTAACCCTGGAATCAGCATCAATACCGGAGCACCTTCTTTACCGAATGTCTTGAAATTCATATGCTTATATTTTCTGTCATGCCCAACTTGTATAGTTATGCTAAACTCGCATAGTTATTCCTGACTAGTAGTCAAGCCGGGGATGACTTTATAGAAAGCAAAGTTAGCATTTAGACCGTAATAATGATTATCTTTGTGTCTATATGATAAGACAAACAACATTTAATCTTTCAGCGAAGCGTAGGGGGTGCCATCTGGTGACCCAGGAAATTCTTGAGCACTTGCCGAAGCCGTTGCCGCAGTTCGGTATGCTTAATCTCTTTGTGCAGCACACATCATGTGCGCTGTCTATCAATGAAAATTACGATCCGGATGTGCGTACAGATATGGAAGCCATCCTGAATCACATGGTAAAGGAGAGAGAGCCTTATTATGAGCACACTATGGAGGGAGCTGATGATATGCCGGCACACGCCAAGTGCTCTCTTTTCGGAGTCAGCCTTACCATTCCTATAACCAGCGGCCGTCTGAATATGGGCACATGGCAGGGTATATATCTCTGCGAGTTCAGAAACTACGGCGGATCGCGCAGAATCGTTGCCACCATTTACGAATAGGATATGGAAATCACACTAGGTGTACTTCCCTACCTTGATGTCGTAGAAGATGTCATGAATAATCTTAAGATATGTTATTAACCCTTTGCATAATAGCCGGTCTTATTCTGGCCCTGATACCGCATATCCTCTGGCTATTCGGATGGATAGGCTGTAAGATTGCCGGAGTAAACCTTCCGTACAGTTATTTCGGAATCGCAGCTCTGATAATCGTTATATTATTCTGGAGTACATTGGCCTACGGATATTTCCGAGGAAGATGGAAGGTGGAATCTGTTGCGCTTGAATATACACATAAGGACATTCCTGAAGCCTTTGACGGATTCAGGATCGTACATATCTCAGACCTGCATCTGTCCACGTTTGATGATGCGCCGGAGCGCCTCAATTCATTCGTCGAAGAGATCAACAGGCATTGCCCTGATCTGGTATGCTTTACCGGAGATATGGTCACTGTCGGAAGAGCGGAAGCAGAGCCGTATACAGATATTCTCAATAAGATCCATGCTAAAAATGGAGTCCTGTCAGTGCTTGGTAATCATGACTTTATGATTTACAGATTCAAGCAGGCAGAGGAGAGGGAAAAAGCCGTTGAAGACCTTGCGGAATATCAGGAAAATATCCTCGGCTGGAATCTTCTCAGAAACGATAGCGCAGTCATCGAGTCGGAAGACGGCTCAAAGATTACCTTCCTTGGAGTGGATAATGCCAACTTCGGAAACCAGGGATTCCCTACCATTCACAAGGGGGACTTGAAGAAGGCGATGGAAGGAACAGACGGATTCAGGATTCTCCTTACGCATGACCCTAGTCATTGGAGCGCAGAGGTCCTGCCGGATACGGACATTCCACTGACACTTTCCGGACACACTCATAGCGCACAGATAAAGATATTCGGCTGGACTCCAGCCAAATGGTCATTCAATGAGATTGCCGGTAGATATGATAACGGAGACCAGACTCTATACATCAATGTAGGATTAGGATGTACGGCGCCTTTCCGCCTTGGTGTAAACCCTGAAGTCACAGTTATAACTCTCAAATCCTCAAATAGTTGCAATGAGTAGAATAGAACGGGAAAAGAGGACAGTATCGCTGATGATCAGGCTGTACTGCCGTAAGAAGGATGTCCTACGCATTGCTATCGTAAGGATATGAGGGAAAGGATTCGTGAAGTGATGAGATTCTCCGGTCCAAGGATGATTTTAACCCATCCGGTGGAAGCTATTAGACATCTGTTGGAAAAGTAGTCATTCTGTATACCAGAAAAACTGATTTTTTATATATTTGCACCGATTTTAATCTAATATTAACGATATATGTCCGGATTCTTTGGTTGCATATCACGCAACGAGTGTGTAAATGATGTGTTCTACGGCACAGACTACCACTCACACCTCGGAACTAAACGTGCCGGTATGGCGTTCTATAACGGCAAGAAGTTTGTCCGCTCAATCCACTCTCTCGAGAATGGTTATTTCAGAAACAAGTTTGAAGACGGTCTGCCTAAGTTTGCAGATTCACAGAAAGGTATCGGAGTGATTTCCGACTGCGAATCACAGCCAATCACCATCACTACTCATATGGGTAGATTTGCTGTGGCAACCGTTGCCAGAATAGACAATATTGAAGAACTTACTGAGGAGCTTCTGAACTCCCGTAATCATTTTACAGAGCTTTCGGACTCCACAATAAACGCAACAGAACTTGTTGCAATCCTCATCGGTCAGGCAAACAACCTTAAGGAAGGTATTGAGTATGCACAGAGCAAGATCAAAGGATCATGCTCGATGATGGTACTCACAGACCATGCAATCTATGCTGCAAGAGACCGTTTCGGTCGTACTCCGGTAGTCATAGGTAAGAATGACAAGGGATATGTCTGCGCAAGTGAGAGTTCAAGCTTTGATAATCTTGGCTACACATATGTAAGAGACCTGGGACCTGGCGAAATCGTTCAGATGACAGCTGACGGTATCCGTGTTGTCACTCCACCTCAGGAGCGTATGCAGATGTGCTCATTCCTTTGGGTTTACTATGGATATCCAAGCTCAAATTATGAAGGCATCAATGTCGAGGACTCACGCTACCGATGCGGCGCCGCTATGGCCAAAAGAGATTCTGAAACCGAGGCAGACTTCACTGCAGGCATTCCTGATTCAGGTGTAGGTCACGCAATCGGATATTCGAATGAGAAAGGAATTCCTTACAAGAGGCCGTTCCTCAAATATACTCCAACATGGCCAAGAAGCTTCATGCCTCAGAACCAGAAGATGAGAGATCTTGTAGCAAAGATGAAGCTCCTTCCGAACGAGCAGTTTACAAGAGATCAGAGAATCATCTTTATGGATGACAGTATCGTAAGAGGAACACAGCTCAAGGATAACGTAGTGAAACTTTATGATGCCGGCGTTAAGGAAGTACACATGAGAATCGCATGTCCTCCACTCATCTTCCCTTGTCCTTTCCTCAACTTCTCTACTTCACGCAGCTCATTCGACCTCTATGCAAGAAGAGTGATCAGAGATATGGAAGGAACTGAAAATCTTTCAGATGAAGTATTGAAAGAGTATTCAAACCCAGACAGTCCGAAGTACAAGGAGATGGTTGATACAATGCGTAGACATCTTCAGCTGACAACACTCAAGTTCCAGCGCCTCGATGATCTCGTAGAAGCAATCGGACTTCCAAAATGCAAGCTCTGTACACATTGCTGGGATAACAGCAGTTATATGGAATAATGCATCTATATATGAAAACAACAAGCCCCGCAGTCATCTGACGCGGGGCTCTTGTTGTATAAATAATATTCACTTAATCTTCCTTGGTATTAATATTCTACTTTATCCTCCTTTTCGTCCCATTTCCTGAATGCACGCAGAGCATCTGAACGCATGAAATGTTCGCATTTTATTGAGCGCTCCTCGTACTTCAGGTCAAGCTGGTCGTAAATGAATGAATCGTCGAAGTTGATTGCCTTGGCATCATCCTTCGTATTTCCATAGCATATCCTGCTGACACCAGCCCAATAAAGCGCACTGAGGCACATAGGACATGGCTCACATGAACTGTAGACAGTGCAACCTGTCAGCTGGAATGTACCCAACTTTGCACAGGCATTCCTGATGGCCATAACTTCCGCATGAGCTGTAGGATCCGAATTCGGTACGACGCGGTTAGCACCTGTCGCGATGACCTCTCCGTCCTTTACAATGACTGCTCCGAACGGACCACCTCCGGTATCAATGTTTTCAATAGACAGGTTGATTGCCATTTCCATGAACCTGGCATCTTCAGCTGAATAATCAGTTGTCTCCTGCAGACATTTATTTGTAGTGCTCATATTCTTAAAACTTGATTCCATCCAAATATACTATATATTTCCATAAATTCGGATATGTTTTAAACCTTTTGCGATAAGTGTTGTCTAAAAGGATGAGTACTCAAAGAAAGATTTATTGTTGAACCCATTAAAACTGAAAGGCTATGAAGAGAAGAATTCTGATGGTATCAGCTATGATACTCCTACTCGGTTCACAGGTGCAGATGTATGCTCAGAAGAGGGTTGGACCGGATCACAAGAGACCTGGAATGGAAATGCACGAAGGCAGAAGACCAGGCGGACCTAAGCATGGAAAAGCTATCAGTAAGGGCGACATTGTAAAACTCCAGGAATTCTACTGGATGAAGTACAGAGTAAGACTCTCAAAGAAGGAGGCGGAAAGAATCCTCATCGAGAACATGAAGGACAGAGGCCCAAAGCCAAGAGGTCCTCAGGGCCCACCAAGAAGGTAAATAAACCACAAGAAAAATCAGCCAGATTGAAACATTACCGTTCTTTCTGGCTGACTTTATTTATATCAATGGCTTCAATTAATTGATTAATTTCCCCATCGCCTCGCGGATCTCATCGCGAACACGTCTGAACTCCCCTATGACTTCGTCCTCACTTCCGACAAAAGCATCTGGATCGTCGAAGCCGATGTGCATGCGGTTGATTACTTTGCCGGTGAACATCGGACAGTTATCCTTTGCACCTCCGCAGACAGTGATTACATAATCCCATGACTGGTCTATGTACTGATCCACATTTTTCGGATAGTGGCTGGTAATGTCTATACCGATCTCTGCCATAACCTTTATGGCAAGAGGATGTACCTCTGATGCCGGTTTTACTCCTGCTGAACATACTTCTGCTTCAGGATGAAGGTTCTGAAGGATGCCATGTGCCATCTGGCTGCGGCATCTGTTTCCTGTACATAAAACGAGCAGTCTCATATTCTTATGCGTTTATAGGGTGGAACGGACAACGTTTGCCGATACATTGGCTGTTGGAAGACATGTGGCGGCATACAATCTGCGGCTTTTCCATCTTGACTCCGGTGATTTCTTCAATATAGTCCACTGCTGTAAGGATAGACATATAAGAATTACGCTTGCAGCATCGTGGACCTCCTATTTCGCCGAGTCGGGCCAAAGAACGTGACGTCATAAGATTGGAATACCCCCAGGCTTGATTCATCAAAGGAGTGGATCCGGTTATGATAGAAACGAACATTCCTGTGCTGACAGCTGCTCCACAAGCGCCCCAGAATCCGCATGCGCCACCTGGCACCTTGCTTCCACGTGAGATCATTTCACTTAATGCTTTTGCCAGGTCGATCTTGCCGCCGGCATTGTGATATGCTGTAATCAAAGCCGCTCCAACCATGATATGATGCTCCGGTCCGTGCATATGGCAGAACTTCATGTCCATCATCTTTCCGACTATCTCAATCGGGTCGCAGGACGTCTCATTCAGGCACAGGCCGACTATTTCATCTACGCCTTTAGAATGGCATTCATTGCAGACATAGTGACCATTTACACATCTGGTCTTACTCATCTCATGCTTATGACAAATGCTGCATTCCATAAGCACATCCTCATTCAGATATTCCAGAGGAGCTTTACAGATAAGGCATTCTTCTTTCATAATGTACTGTTTGAATTATATTTATGTGATTTATAAGCCAAGTCGGATCAGGGATCTGTCAACTTCCTTCTTCTGAGTGGATTTCTGCTTGAATGAGTTGAAGTTGTATGAGATTCCAAGCCAGAGCATACGACTCTTGTTGCGGCTGATGTTAGTCAGATCAAATATATTGTTTTGTGACGAGACTTCCCATTTTGCAGTATTGAATACGTCTGTCAGGAGCGCTGATACCGTCATTGCTCCTTTCATCAGTTTATGTCTGACTCCCAGGTTCATCTGGTGGGTCAGAGCTGTTGTCAGCTGTGGGAAATATTGTGGTGTCGTTACAAAATATTGGCACTGAATATTACCTCCTCGCCATGGGAGAAAATCCAACATGATGTTACTGTTGTTGGTTATGCCGCTGTTTGATATCTCAGCTCCTTTGTACTCCCCTTCTGTAGACACGTAGTATGTGTTCGCTGAAAGAGAGATATTTAACCATCGCGCCGGATCGATCCTCATTGAAAGGTCTATACCAGACTTCATATCCATTTCGGCATTGACATAAGTTGTGATCAGCCTGCCAGCATCTATCACGGTTATCTGTGAGATATAGTCTTTAGTATGAGCTATATAGCCATTGATAAACAGAGTCGCCACCTTGGATTTCACGTTGTAGCTCAGATCCAGTTTTGTGGATTTCTCAGGGCTCAGATACATGTTGCCCTGCTCGTACGTAATGGCATCTACCATGCTCATATACGGATTGAGCTGAGGATATGTAGGGCGTCCTACACGGCGCGACAGAGCAAAGGATATATCCTGCTTGTCAGACAGTTTATACGTGCCTGAGACGCTTGGGGCAATGAAAAAGGAATTATTCACCTGATCGACCGCATTGTGTGAGCTTGTAAGACTCACAGTGCTGAGCTCACCACGAAGGCCTGCCTTGTAAGTGAATTTCCTGCCTGGTCGTGAGGCAAACATTACATATGCTGCAGGAACGGACTCTGTATGCATGAGATCGTTGCTCAAAAGGTCTGAATACTTCCATTCGTCACCGACCAATTCATAGAACTGATGATAGATGTCATTGCTGCGATAGGTGAATTTTCCTCCGGCAGAAAGTGTTCCGACCTTGAATTTATGTTTGTAATCAAGCTGCAGAGATGTGATGAACGGACTTCCACCCGAGTGCGAACGGTTTGTCATTTCATCTTCCACATAATAGTATGACGGTCTGTGTCCCCAGATCTTGGAGACTGAGCCGATGACGGTAAGGTCAGAAACTTCCGGTTTCAGAATATGTGTGTACGAAATGGAACCTTCAATGTTTTCACGGTTCCATGTTACATCATTGTGCCTGTATTCTTCTGATGTAGTGAGACTTACAATTGATGTGCTGTGAAGGTCCTGCTTTATATTGATCCTTGGCAGGATACATTTCAGATCTATGGCAAGTCTGTTTTTAGGGTTGACACGAAAGTCTGCTCCGAGGGCAATATTGTTGTTGTAGGTATACCTTGCAGCCTGCATCTTCTGCATCACTTCAGTACCGCTCTCCTTGATATTACGTTGAAGAGTGGTATTGATTATGTCGTCCTCGTATTTGGTGTTGTAGCTGAATCTGTATGATGCTTTTCGCTTATTGTATGAGAATGCGGCATTGGCTGTCACGAAATGATTGAATCCATAGTTTGCCGACACCAGGCCACTGAATCCTTCCAACGAATTTTTCCTGGAGATTATATTTATGATTCCACCAGTGCCGGAAGCATCATGACTTGCATCTGGGTTTGTGATAACCTCGATACTTTTAATGTTGCCTGCAGGTATTGTAGAGAGGTCGCTTGCCGTTGTTGGAATTCCATCCATCAGTACAAGGATGTTGGAATTGCCTCGAATGGATATCTCGTCATTGGAAATGGTCACAGCGGAAGCATTGCGAAGAATATCAATCGCAGTTCCTTTATCCGAGGTCATATTTGACGCAGCGTTGATCGTGGTATGTTCCACTGTTGACTTATGTGTGGCTTCCTTTGCTGTAACTGCAGCGCCCTCTAAAGAGATCGCCTCCTCTTCTAATCTGATTCTGCCCAGATCGATATTCTGTTTGTCCGGGGTGAGATTGAATGTGTATCTTTTATATCCGATAAACTCTACGACAAACTCGTAAACTTCAGTACTCTGAGGGATTTTCAAGGTGAACTTTCCGTTGTCGTCTGTAATTGTACCGGCGACAGGTTTCGCATCATCATATACTGCAGCAGAAGCATATGCAACAGGAACGTTCTGTGCATCTGTTATAAGCCCTGATAATGCACACTTGGATTGTTGCGCAGCAGCATATAGAGGCAAAAAGAGAAGTATAGCGTAGGATAATATGCGCATTCTATACTGTTGATTATAGAATTATATATAGTAATGATCCAACACTGATTATCACCCATAGCAGAATTCCGTGAATCAAAGGCTTGATTCCAACTGTACGAAGGACATCAGTCGAAAGTGATGCTCCGATAAAGAACATGGTGAGAGTTAGACACTTACGTGCAAGTACTGAAACTGTTGCGCCAAATTCGGGAACAGTATCAAGAACAAATGTATTCAGAAGAATTGCTATGATGAAATATAGGATGAACCATGGAATCGTGATCTTACGGTCCTGATTCTTGAAAATGAAAGACGTGGCAAGAGCCAAAGGAATGATCCATAATGCTCGTGTTAACTTGATAGTTGTAGCAACCTTCAGAGCTTCTTCGCCGTATGCTGCACCAGCTCCAACAACTGAACTTGTGTCGTGAATGGCAATTGCAGCCCAGGTGCCGAATTCCTGTTGTGTGAGACCTAGCCAATGACCTATTGATGGAAACAGGAACAACGCGATTGCATTCAGCACAAATACAACCGCCAGCGCAACAGACATGTTTGCAGGCTTGGCTTTGATTACGGGACCGACAGCAGCGATAGCACTACCGCCGCATATTGCCGTACCCGAACTGATAAGATATGATGTCTCTTTGTCAATCTTCAGGAGCTTTCTGCCTATCAACATTCCTATGGCAAGTGTTCCTGCAACTGACACTATTGTAAAGAGCATGCCCTCGCGGCCTGAAGCGAGCGATTCGTAAAGGTTCATACCAAAGCCAAGTCCTACTACAGAATATTGAAGAAGTGTCTTTGATATCCTTTTATTGAAGGCAGGAAATCCTTGTCCGCAAATCAATGCATAAGCAAGACCTATGAACAGCATTGATGCTGGAGTACACCATTGTGACAGGCATTTCAATCCGGGAATATAAGACCCGAAAAGGCATACTGCAGCTATAACAACTATTACTATGTATATTTCCTTTGAATATCTTTTCATGGTATAATGACTATATCATGACAAAGATAGACATTTAATTTACCATTCGGTATCTTTCATCGGAATGTATGAGAATCTGGTGTTCTTGAAGCTCAAACTTAATCCCTTGAACTCTACTTTCCACATAACACCAGTATTCAGGTTTACAAGGACTATATCATTATCTCCTGTACCGAACTTGATGAGCTGATAGTTGACAAGCTGATCCTCATATGCCACATCTTCTGGCACATGATCTCTCAGAACCCTCCATCTCACCGGCTCATTCTTATGATATCCGATGGCTGTCACTTCTCCTGTGTATTTGTCCAGGAAGTATTTGCCGATATTCTCGACTCTCGGGCCGGCCAATGATGTCTCTGATTTGAATCCGAACAGTCTCTTCAATTCCTGTTCAACAGAGGGACCGGATTTCTCCACAACCTTCTCTACGACCTTTTCCTTCGGCTCATCCTTCTTTTCCTTATCGCCTGTTCCGATCTTCACGGAAACATTCTGAGCATTTGTATCTATAGGAAATAACATCATGATGCCAGACAGCATAGCTGCTGCAAAGATTCTTGTAATCTTCATAGTCGTTGGTTATAATGATTAGATAGTATAACAGATGCTTGCTTCTTATAAACCAGCTACATGTACAGTAGCGAAATCATCAGTAAGACTGTTTACATGGAATGATATCGGATGAAGTGCGGGGCTTTCGTATCCATTATAGAAGATTGCTGCGAGTTCTTCACCTCCAGTCTGGCATATGAATGAGCCGTCATCGTCAAGGGTAATCAGATGGAACCTGATCTCAGGAGTGAAAATGTCATGGTACGCATAGTACTCAGAAGGATCCTCACGCAATAGTTTTTGCTGTACATAGGTATGGATGTTCAAATGTGAGCAATCTGATTCTGCAAGGAGAATCATGAAATTGCCGTATTCTACTCTATCTACAACACATGCCTGATCAGGCAGATTCTCCAATGCCGCGACGAATTCTTCAGGATGTACGCGGTCAAGTATTCTTTCTGTCTGGCCAACATGAACCTTGAGAAAAACAACTCCGCTAAACGAGTCAAACTTCCCGTCTGCACGACCCGTCAAGGCTGCAAAGTCACAGCCAAAGTTGGTGAGTCCTAGGTTTCGGAGCTGCTCAAGATCATAATACGGATATATTTCGCGTTGATGATAGCGGGTTGATGTGCCATTTGTTGTATCGAGAGTATCAGCCTCATAACTGAGTTCATCAACAAAACGTATCTGGTCAATTGACTTTGCTTCAGAGTGAAGAACCGCACCCAACTTTATTTTCTCTCTAATTCCGGCAACAGGGAAAAGACTTGTAAAATATCCTTCTGTCGAGCCTGGCACGACAAGGTTTTCCACTGCATCTGATGGTGAAAAGTTCATGCTTATATTGAAAGTATGCAAAGCATCCTGACGCGCAAATATGTCCTCACATATTTTATCAGAGAATTCGATTATTCTATGTTGATATCGGTCATCCCATACCTCTTTAGTTACAACTTCACAAGGATTATGTGGCAGCTCTGAAAACATATCAAAGTATATAGTCTTCTCACCATCATTGAAATCAGCGCGAATGACAGATGTGTAAATCGGCAATATATCCTGACCATGATAATTGACTCTTGGCTGTTCTGTCTTCCACAGGCCGTTATTCGCCTTCAGGAATATTGTATCCTGCGGATCCGCCCAATAGGCTCCATAAACATTGAGTCTGACAGGAACAGAACTTCTATTGATTGCAGCAATTTCAACGAATTCCTGACTGCCATCATCAAAACTGCCATAAAATTTTTCGCAACTGCATAACAGAGCTGCCGATATAAGTATGTATATTAGTTTTTTCATTCTTATTCTTCTTCAAAAAATGTATCCTCGATCCAATCAGACTTCACGGTAGAATAACCACAGAAGTATCCCAGTCCGTTTCTGACATTTGAATATGTAAATGCCGGTGAAGAGAATCCTGCCTCTACGAAAGGATTGCTATAACTGTCGAACTGGGCAAAAAGATGCCTGTACATCTCTTCTGAAAGTTTGAAGAGAGTACACTGGATTTCAGCCTCTGCCACACTATTCACAGAGTCGGTCCACTGGGCTCTATAATTGAAAGAAAGGTCATATTCATTATCTTCCTCGTCCGAATCCTTCCATATGTACAGATAATCCCCATTGAAAGAAACCAGAATGGGACAATATGCCTCCGGTTCTATTTGAAGGTCATTGTATCCTGTTGGAGGTACTATATCCTTATCTGTAACTTCGGTATACAGAAGTTCATCTACGCCGACATACGCTACTTGGATTCCTTTCCAATTTACAATTGCACCATAGTAATCAGTAGCATTAGGATTGTCTTTATATCTTATCTTCAAGTTCCTTTCCGCGCTTTCAGTCTTGCCAAGCTTCAATTCATATTCAGGGAATGAATCTGGGATGACTGTGCTCGCAACAGCTGTTTCTGTATCATCAGACTCAAAAACGACCTCTACCTTGTCACCGCTTTTGAATGCCCCGCTACGGAGCATCATTCTACTCTCTCCTATCATCGATGCCTCCACATCAATCTCGACTCCATTACGCCTGATTGAATAATGTGGATTATTCAAAGTTGAATCTGACTCGGCGAGTTTAGCAAGAGGAATAGTCTTTTGAATATCAATTGTCACAAGTGAATCCGCACACATATATGACCTTATTGCAGCCATAGGCTCAACATCCTTATAATCGAGTTCGAAAGGATATTTGCAACCGGTAAAGGCCAGTAAAAGTATAAGTATATATTTATTCTTCATCGGTATCAGAATTTAAGTGTGTAACTGAAAGACGGAAGGATCGGTATGATTCCGTAGCCGGCTCCGTAGTATGTGAGACCTGTGATGTTCTCCTCTGTGAAATCGTAGTATCTTTCAATCTGAGAGGCTATCGGATTCATGCGGCAATAAGCATTGTATAGGCTGAGATTCCAGATGCTTTCATTTCCTCTCTTTGTGGTCTTGTGAAAGTTGAATCCAATATCAAGTCTATGATAATCAGGGACTTGAAGGTTATTAGGGGAAGCGTAGAATGTTTCTACCTCACCTCCAATCTCACCATCCCATATTCCATGTGACTCTACTGTCATCCAACCGCCGCTATGATAGTTCCAGCTTGCATACATCTCGAAACGTTTTCCGAATCTGCGGGTAGCTGTAACTGTAAGCTTATGGCGGTTATCATTACGGTCTTTATACCAGTATGGATAAAAATCCGGGAACAGTCTCTGAGTCCATGAGAGAGTATAATAGGCTTCTACTGATGTCTTTTCATCTGACCATGTAAGGCTTGTCTCTGCACCCCATGAACGTCCCTTTCCTGTGACCAGAGCCTCTTCCCAACGGGTAATAGGAGGATATATACCCCATCTTCCTCGGAATTCCAGGAGATTCGACATGGTCTTGTAATATCCTTCTACACTGAACTTGATGTTATGAGGGAAGTTCACGTATACGCCTCCCGCAACCTGATGCGAACGGCTGGGAGCAATCTTGGAAGTAGATGGCATCCAGAAACTTGTAGGTAGCTGGAAGTATGTTGAACTGATCAGGTGATTGTTCTGCGACATCTCCGAATATGATAGTTTCAGATCGGTATAGTCTCCGCACTGGAATCTCAAGGCTGCTCGGGGCTCAATACTATGATACCACTTACCTTCAGTGGCAATGGCTGAATATCTGAGACCGACATTTGCTGTAAACCAGTCTGTCAATGACATCTCATCCTCTATATATAAATCGGATTCGAATGATTGTCTTGGTGCTGACTGACTCTTGTCCTGATCATAAGTGACAACTCCATTGATTTTCTCATTTTTTACGGAGAAGCTTATTGGATTATAGGATTGATATTTGACGGTAGCTCCATAACGGAGGTGATGATTCTCTACCGGGCGGTAACTGAAATCCGCTTTCAGTCCGATATCCGATGTACGGGATCTGTTGCCTGTAGATGCGTATGACTCCTCCTCATTTGTTTCAGTAGTGTCATAATCATATGTTTTGCAATAATAGTCATCGTTCATGCCGAACATAGAGTCATACATGCTGAAGTAGGCCTTGAGCGAAGTCTCGTGATTAGAAGCAAACTTATAGTCCCAATCAAGTGAAGTAAGCAGATTCCCCCACTCTAATCCCCATTCGGTCAGATACTTGGATCTATATGTGTCAGCTGGCTGTCTATCGTTTCCTGCGATGAGTTTTGCCGCATCGCGTCCACCATACACATTGAGTGAGAGCTTGTTCTGGTTCGAGAACTTATGGGTTATGTTGGCATTCAGGTCCCAGAATGCATATTTTACCCTGAATTTTGATTCTTCCAAAGAGCTGATCAAAAGGCACACAGGCTCGGTCAGGACGTCAAGCCATGAACGCCTTAGTCCGATATTGAAAGATGTCTTGTCTTTCCAGATCGGTCCCTCAAGCTGAAAGCGTCCGTCGAGAAGGCCGATTGAGAATAATCCGTGGTAGTCGTTAAAGTCTCCTTCACGAGTCTTTACGTCTACAACAGATGACATTCTTCCGCCATACCTTGCAGGAAATCCGCTCTTATAGAAATCAACTGATTCAACTACGTCAGAATTGAATGACGAGAACAGACCTAAGAGATGGCTGGCCTGATATAAGGGTACGCCATCCATGAGGTATAGGTTATCCGCTCCATCTCCTCCTCTGACATACATTCCTGACAAAAGTTCTGTTCCGGATGCAACACCGGGGAGCTGCTGCAATGTTTTCAATACATCCGGCGAACTCAAGACTGCAAAGCTTCTCTTGAATCTCTTGCCGTCGATCTTCTCCAATCCTGTCTGTGTCCTGTTCAGCTCTTTTGAAGTGAGTGCAGTGATTATTGCCTCGGGAATGGTGTCATTCTGCTCTTCGATGAAGATTGTGTAATCCTTGGGCTTTTTCCTTTTATCTGCCTGCGTGAGGACTATATATTTCTTCATGATTTCATACTCGATGTTTGTACCGGCGAAGAGGGTTTGCAGGCATAGTTCGAGGGATGCACGATCGGAGTCGGGCATGACTTTAGAGGATCCGGGTGTGGATTTAGAGGAGGTGGCCCTAGCCGATTTGAGCAGTTCAGCCATCGACTTGCCCGAATACGGCATATTGATTTCGATTGCAGAGTCGTATACGAAGTTCACATCCAATAACTTATGGATGACCTCCATCTCTGATTTGATAGTCCTGTTCTGCTGTGCATAGGCAGGAGCAACGGCATGGAAAGCCATTGCGATTACGGTTGTAATTAATAATAGTACGTGCTTCATTGTCAAGTCGTTTATCCAACAATAAGACGGATTCATCTTCAAATAGTACCATTCAATGATACAAAAATTTAAAAAATCCTTCTGTAATGATAGTGGATATAATCAGTCTTGACTTCTTGTTTTGAGTCAATATTCGTTTCATATTTCTATTACCTCCAGTATTTATATCTTTTATAAGTAAATAGAACAGGTGCAGTCGATTCGGTTATGTCTTCACCGCTGCCTTTATGGACAGTCATCTCTTTCCTGAATGAGACCAAGCCGTTCTCGATTAGAGTGAAATCATAAATCTCTCCACGAAAATCAAACTCCATCACAGCTCTATTATTCTGTATAAGCACTTCATATCTGGCCCGCAGATACTCAGTAGATTTTTCTACATAT
>JAEIGA010005796.1_pt1 | contig 18825 bp, 15 predicted proteins | sample 9270691 | NCBI WGS metagenome assembly JAEIGA01 (sample SAMN17057246, study PRJNA624740) | gut metagenome | biome: biome; isolation source: fecal sample | host: Bos grunniens | place: China: Xizang | collected 2019 | reverse complement strand
GGCCGCATCCCTCAAACATGCCAAACGTTGTTTCTGGATCAAAGCCATATCGTGTCAGGTTTGAAGGGAATTCCACTCGCTTCAGGTCTGTACAATACCTAAAAGCATAAGGGTCAATAAAAAGTGGTGAACTGTTGCCCTCCTCGAAAGTGACAGATTCCAGTGAGTAGCAATATGCGAATGCTTCTTCACCGATTGCTGTCACGCTGGATGGGATGGTGATGGAAGCAAGGGATGAACAACCTCTAAAGGCCAATTCACCTATGCTTGTCACGCTAGATGGAATGGTGATAGAAGCAAGGGATGAACAACCACCAAAGGCACCTTCTCCTATGCTTGTCACGCCAGATGGAATGGTGATGGAAGTCAGGGATGAACAACCTCCAAAGGCACGAAAACCAATACTCTTAACAGTATACAAAATCCCATCTTGAATAAATTTTTCAGGGATGTTTACCTCGCCAGAGTAATAGTAATCCCCGAATTCTCCGAAATAGGTTACTTCTACGTCTTTGTGTATGTCATCAGTCTCAGAGATGATGTTGTAACACAAACCTTCGTAGTAGATGTCATGGGCAAAAGCTGTGCTGTTCACCCATAGCGCCAATAAGAAAAGTAACAATGTTTTCTTTTTCATAATCATAAGGTTAAAGTAAATATTTGATTTGATTTAGTTAATTGGTAATTTGCGATTTCAATCTATCAGAAAAATCTCGCAGGGGAGACTTTTCTCCATTTAGTTTATATTCATACTGGTTAGACTTAAGTTACACATTCATGAAAGAATCATCTGCATGACGTTCTTCCCGCCGTTTCTTTCGTATTTTTTTGCAAAATTAGACAAATGATAACAAATACGAATTGTCCATTTTGCCCTTGTTTGTTTCTCGTTTTGTCATCACATTATTTATACCTATCTTTGTGTGGAAATTCAATTTAGCTCTATCATAGAGCAGCAAGAATAAGAAGCCGGCTAAGAAACCACGCAACTAAAGCGGTCAGGACTACAAGCGACGCTAAACATAGTCAAAACTTAAAAACAAAACTTAAAACCTCAAAAAAACAAGAGTTCCTAATGGACAAAATGGATAAACATATCGACACGCTGAAAGAGGAGGTGGAAAGGCATATAGGAAAAAAGCCTAACGTACACGGAGACTTCACGAGGCTTTCGGAAGTGCTATACCACAAGCATAAAGAGCTTATCAGCCCCACAACCTTGAAACGCCTGTGGGGATACTTTAAGCATGAATCGCCCGCCCCTCAAACGCGTACACTCAACACGCTGTCGGCATTTGTCGGATATAAAGACTACCAAGATTTTTGCGACTATCAGGATGCTCAAAACAGCTATTCGAGCGAATTTGTGAAGCATGGCAGCCAACAGTGCTACCTGATGAAAGATGGCGAGAAGATAAAAATCAGCTGGTATCCTCAACGCACACTGATACTGCGACACGAGGGAGACGGCGACCTTTTTACCGTTGTATCGTCCCAAAACAGCAAATTGGAACCAGGGATGAAGCTCCACTGCGAGACATTCACAATGAATGAAATGCTGCTGCTCAGAAACGTGAAGGGCGGAACGCTCACCGAGTCGTGTGACTACATCTGCGGGAAAATTGGCGGCATCGAATTTGAGATGCTGAAACAAAACGCAACGGAATGAATTCTTCAGATTTGATAGAGATAAAGGATAACCGTCCAGCAGCCAGCATCAGCAACGGCAAATCGGTCAAGACGGTTGTGGTTGTGGGCGGAAAGAAATATTTCAAGAAGCAACTGACTGAAAGGTGCAAAGACAACTTGTGCCACAGAATGGCAATGTACAAGGAGTTTGATGTGGGACGCCAAATCAGCTGTCCCTACATTGTAAAATACATTGGCATCAACGAAGATGAGCATGGCATGTATGTGCTGCAGGAGCACATCAACGGAAAAAGCGTCGCCGAGAAGATTGAAACAGAACCAAGCTACTTCTGCAATCATCGCAACACGACAAGAATGCTCAAGCAGCTACTGGAAGCGCTCAAGGTGCTGCACAACGCAAACATTGCCTATCTGGACTTGAAGCCAGAGAATATCATGCTGCAGCAAATCAACAACAATGTGAAACTGACGGATCTGGGCGGATGCTTTGCAGACAGCAACAACTACACGGCAGAATACACCCGCAGATATGCGGCACCTGAACTCATTGAGAAGCGACTGGATGATGTGGATGCCAGAACCGACATCTACGGAGTGGGAAAACTGCTGGAATACATTGAAAAGAAAACTGGGAAGAAGCTGCCTAAGCATCTGGAACGTATCATGAGGCGATGCCTTCAAGAAGACAAGACCCTACGATACGGAACTGTGAACGAGGTGATTAAAGCTCTGGAAATGGGGGGGGTAATTTTACGGACTTCCATCTTCTGCATGGCAATGCTCTGCGCCCTGATATTCGGATGGAAGCAGTTTGAAGGTTCGGAGAACCACAAGCGACTGATGACATACCTGAGGACGGACGCAACTGTGGATGGGATACACTACATGGTGACATCGGAAGACAGTGCCACCTGCATGGTCATCGGAGCCCAAATGATACAGGATGCGAACTGGGGCTACATCAACCTCTATATCAGAGACGAAATAGAAATCGGAGGAAAAGCATACAGAATAACCGAGATTGAAGACTCGGCATTCAAGTCCAGCAAGATTGCAAGCGTTTCCTTTCCTAACAGCCTGACAAGAATTGGCAACGAAGCATTCATGGACTGTCCTCTGCTTGGGACAATATCTCTTCCTGCCAGCCTGAAAAGCACGGAGCATGCCTGTTTCAAGAGAACGGGAGTCAGAAACATTCTCTTTCCTGAAGGTATAAAAACGATTGGCCACGCATCGTTTGCTGAAAGCAGAGACTTAACTTCGGTAGTCATACCCGAAGGGGTGGAAACACTGGAACTTGATGCATTTGCCTGCTGTGACAATTTGGTAAAAGTCGAAATGCCATCAACCTTGAAAACAATCTGCAGAGGAGTATTCTGGGAGTGCAGAAAGCTGAAAGAAATCTGCATTCCAGCAGGAGTCACCGGAATCGGAGAATACGCGTTTTTCCATTGTGACAGCCTGACGGACGTGTATAACTACTCGCCAGAACCGCAGGCTTTAGCTGCCATATTCAACCGCAGAAATATCAACGTGCACGTACCAGAAGCATCTGCTGAAAAATATCGCAATGCCCACCACTGGGGAGACATGAATATTATAGGGGACTTGTAGTACGGTTTATTGATGCCTCAAACGAGTCAAGAAGGATTTATCGTAAAACCGCAGGAATACGTTTAGCACACACCGCCTGCATAATATATCAAAGACCATGTTTGAAATATTATGCAGGCGGTGTGTACAATATGATGCACACGGTAAGCACGTAGAGGTTTTATGGATGAAAAGAATCAGTATAAGAGGAATAACTCTCAACATTTTGAGAGACATTTACAAAAAAGCTATTGAGAAAACACATTTTCTCAATGCATCATGTTCATTGAATCAACAAAAAAAATACATGATAATACGCACGGCATTATCATGTATTTTTGTTTAGCCTGAATGGCTGAAAAGAGTTTATTTCTTGGCTGGTTTAGCTGAAGACTTTTTGACACAAGCTTTCTTTGCAGGCTTTTCTGGAGCAGGAGCTGCTTCAGCCTTTGGTTCAGCCTTCTTGCAGGTCTTCTTTGCGGGCTTTTTCTCTGCGACTTCTGTCGGATTGAGTTTTTCCAGCTTCTTGCGCAAACGTTCGATTTCCTTGTCTTTCGCTTCAATCTCGTCGCCCTGATTCTTGATGAGCGTGATGAGACCATCAATTTCTTCGTTGTCGGCACCACCATAGAGGTTGTTGACACGAGCGATGAAGTCACCAAGAATGTTCATATAGTTAGTGAATGCATCGTATGGACCGTCATAGATGCCGCGATACTGCATGCCTGGCTTGGTGGTCATGAAGCGGAAGTTGTTGGATGCCTGAAGAGAATCCCAGTCCATCTGGATGCGACGGTCGCCTGACACACGCACGCGGTCGGCGATGCTGTAGAGTTTGTTGAATGCCTCACGCTGCATGGCATTGCCGAGCCAGCATGAAGTGTCACGCTCTTCGTCAACCCATGAGATGCTGTAAGGCACTTCGATTGAACCTACGCTATTTTCTTCACAGAGTTCAGATGGAAGGGCAAAGCCGATGCCACGCTCTTTGGCGAGGGCTGGTATAGCCTTGAGAAACTCCAAAATACCGCCCTGAAGCGGATGGAAGATGCCGAATGTTACCAATTCACCAAAGATATTGATAACGTTCTCTCCTTCTGGGGTTGATGCAATCCAGTCAAGCCACTGGTCGGCCATGAGCGGATTGGAGGTGAAACGTTCTGTGATGTCTTCGGAAAGACTGATATCGCGAAGCAAAAGCTTGAGGCGTGGATCACTAGCGCAATTATATATATAATGTGGAGATTTCCAACCAAGAATCTGTTTCGCTCCTTCTGTTATCATTCCCTTGAATCCCATGGCTGCCACTTGTGCGCCAATTTCATCGTTGTAGATGAGTGAAGAGTTGCGGAACACGGTTGGACGCTTGCCGAATTTTTCCTGAATGGTATCGCTCATGCGCTTAACTTCTGCCGCGAAGCTTTCTTCGTTGGCCAAAGAAGCGAGTCCGTGGCTGTATGGCTCGCAGAGGAATTCCACTTGCCCTGTTGCATTGATTTCTTGCAAAAGGTCAACGACCTGAGGTGCGTGGAACTCTAACTGCTCCAGACCGCAACCTGAAAGCGAAAATGCCACCTTAAATTCAGGGTTTTCCTTGCACATCTGAATCAGCGCCTGCAAAGCTGGCACATAACTACGTTCGGCAATATCGTTGATTGAACGCTCATTCTCATAGTCGTCGTAGTAGTAGTGGTCACGACCTATGTCGAAGAAACGATATCTCTTGAGATGAATTATCTGATGAATCTCGAAATAAAGACAAATCTTTTTCATATTTTTTTTGCGGTTTTAAGGTTTTGCGGTTTTAAGGTTTTGCGGTTGGTCTTCAGGAGAAGGCCGTACAACCGTATAACCGTACAACCGTATAACCGATTAATGTTTAATGTATAAATCCTCCGTTATAGATGCACTCATCGTACAGTTTGCGAATGCGGTGCCCTACTTTTACCCAAGTGATTTCTGCCACTTCCTTCAAGCCTTCATCACGCAAGTAGGTGTGAAGTCCTTCATTGGTACAGAGGGAGTAGATGGCATCTGCCATGGCATTGATGTCCCAATAGTCAACTTTGATTACTTTATCAAGAATTTCACCACAACCTGATTGCTTGGAGATGATGGAAGGAGTACCGCACTGCATGGCTTCAAGCGGAGCAATACCAAACGGCTCCGACACTGACGGCATGACAAAAACGTCGCTGGCCTTATAGCACTCATACACCTGTTTGCCTCGCTGGAAACCAGGGAAGTGACAACGGTCGGCTATGCCTTTTGCTGCTGCAAGGTCAACCATCTCCCAATATTTGTCGCCAGAACCTGCAAAACAGAATCGGATATTCTTTGAACGCTGACAAACAAGGTCGGCTGCTTCGATGAAATACTCTGGACCTTTCTGCATCGTGATTCGTCCGAGGAAAGTTACAACCTTCTCTTTGCCATGGTCAACACGAGGAATGTCAAGATATTCTTGTGGAAGAGGATAAACGGCATTGTGCATAGCAAAGCACTTACGAGGATCCTGATGATATTCACGTATGACAGTCTGACGAGTCAACTCTGACACGCACATGATACAATCAGCGTGATCCATACCATTCTTCTCGATTGAATAAACGGTAGGATTCACTTTTCCGCGAGAACGGTCGAAGTCTGTAGCATGAACATGAATGCACAATGGCTTTCCGCTAACCATCTTGGCATGAACACCAGCTGGATAAGTGAGCCAGTCGTGAGCATGAATGATATCAAACTGTTCTGAACGTGCCACCACGCCTGCTATGATTGAGAAATTGTTGATTTCGTCATGCAGATTACTAGGATAGCCGCCTGCAAACTCCATGCAACCCATGTCGTTGACATTCATATAAGAAAAGTCTGCATAGATATGGTTTCTGAAGTTGTAATAATCTTCAGGAGTCATATAGTTTGGCATACGACTTTTCACATAGTCGTAATCGTGGTCGCGATACACGATTGGCACTTGATTCATACCTATGATACGAAGGAAGTTTTCTTCTTCGCCACATGGCTTAGGAAGGCAAAAGGTGATCTCTGCATCAGGCTGCCCTTCAATCATTCCTTTAGTAATTCCATAGGAAGCGACAGCCAATCCACCATAGATTTTAGGAGGGAATTCCCAACCAAACATTAAAACTTTCATATTCCTGATGTCCTCCTTTTTTAATAGTTATAAAATTTAGACAAAACTTTATTGACACGCAGTACGGCTGCAACATTCATGGCGAAAGATAATGCACCGCGTCCACTGAATGGAGGATTACCATCGAACAACTCTGGCAAAGTTCCAATGCAATGATAGTTCATTTCTTCTTCCAGACCCACGAAACAACGATCTACCCAAGAGAGACTGCTCTTCTTGTAAACCTTGAGACTGGTTTCAAGATAAAATCCAGAGAGCCAAGGCCATACCGTTCCTTGATGGTATGCCGCATCGCGCTGTGCCTGTCCGCCCTGATAAATAGGGTTATAACCGCCTGATTTTGGAGAAAGAGAACGCATGCCCTTTGGAGTGAGCAATTCTTTGGTACAGATATCTAAAATCTTTTTCCGTTCTGGAGTAGACAATGGACTGTATTCCAAAGAAGATGCTATCAACATATTAGGACGAACAGACCAAGAGATATATCCATCATCTACATAATCAAGCAGATAGCCATGCTCATTCAAGAAGACCTCCTTGAATGACTGTCCTGTTACCTCTGCTTGTTTGGTATATTTTCCTGCTTCTGCAGTGCGCCCTGTTGCCATCAACATATCCGCATTAAACATCAAAGCGTTATACCATAATGCATTGATTTCTACCACATAGCCAGAACGTGGAACGACTGGGAATCCGTTAATCTCGGAGTTCATCCACGTCATTGCACATTTGCGTCCATTGATATAAAGCAATCCATTCTCATGGACTTTCAAATTCTTATGTTTGTCTTGCAGAATGAAATCTACAATTTTGTCAACAAGTTTTCCATACTTCTTGATGGCTGCATCTGCACCAATCAAACGAGAATATTGCTGGATACACCACACAGCCCACAGGAACACATCTGGCTTGTCTATTTCGTACATCATGATGTCAGACTTCTTGCCTTCCATGAAATCAGAAATAGCTTTTTCCGCTGTCTTCATGGCTTTCTCGTAATATTCTGTCTCATCAATAGCCAATGTTAGGCCAGGAAGCGACACAAACATATCACGAGCACGACACTTGAACCAAGGATAGCCTGCAATAATGTAGTTCTCGCCATCCTTTTCATAATGGAACTGATGTGCCGCATTTACCAAGCAAGACTGGAAATTCGTGCGAGGCACATGGACATCATATTCATAATCAAATATTTTCTTCAGCTGATTAGATTTGAGTTCGCTCACGCCTGCTGCAAACACGACGCTCTCGCCTTTCTTGATATTGAACTCGAAATATCCAGGAACATACAAATCTTCCTTGTATTCATATCCAAGCTCTTGCTCTTTCTGATATTCAATGCCGTGATACCAGTTAGGTTCAAACACAAACTCATTCTTCTTGTTCAACTGCATCATGAGTTCAGGGTAGCCCGGATACATACGCGTCTTGATACCATTATCAATTGCCGCATATTCTCGGCTTGCACCAGCATTTTCATGGGTACACACTTCTACGCTTCGGAACGCCAAGAAGGGGCGAAGACGCAACGTGGTCACAGAATGAGCATCCAGCAAGGTGTAACGAATCAGAATTCGGTTTTCAAAGTGCTGAAAAACTTTTTCTTTTTTCAAGATCACTCCACCAACACGGTATATAGTAGTCGGTAGTTTTTCCCATTCACATGAGCGTATGTACTTGTGTCCATTAGGACTGTACACATTGCCAGAATACTTGTGGAGTCCAAGATTGAACTGAGCACCATGCTGAATGACGGTTTCATCAAGCGAAGAAAGAAGAACATGGTTCTCTCCATCCAGTTCTGGAACAGGAACAACCAACAAACCGTGATATTTACGCGTATTGCAATCTACAATAGAAGAGCATGAATACGCACCTGACTTATTGGTCCGCAGAATTTCTTTAGGCAAAGACTCCTGCAGGTTAGCCATCAGAGTTTTATCAAAACGTAAATAACTCATAGTTGTATTTTAAGGTATTGTTGTTTTTCTTTTATATAGGTTTTAATTTCCAAAATTAAGCTTTTTTTTTCGTACGAACAACCTTTCGCCCGTTTTTTTTGAAAAAAAATAAGTACACGAACCAAAAAGACAAAAAAACATGTTGAAAAGCAGAAAAACTGAGAAAAAGGTTTGTTTAATTTACAACTTGTGTGTAACTTTGCAATACAAAATATGTCGAGGTAATGAAGAAAAAAGACTCTTTTATCTGGGCAGACATAACGAATAGTATTCAAGATCTCATGCTGTTGCTCACAGTGCAACAACAAGACGAATTGAAAAACTGCATATCAGTCCAGCAATTTAAGAAAAATGAGGCAATCTACCAAGAAGGAGAAGTGCCTCAGATGTTGCATTGCCTCATCAGCGGAAAAGTGAAAATCTACAAGGATGGAATTAGCGGAAGAACACAAATTGTCCGTGTCATCAAGCCCGTTGAATATTTCGGTTACCGTGCTTATTTTGCCAACCAGAACTATGTCACTTCCGCTGCTGCATTCGAAGCCAGCACGATTTGTTTCATTCCTATTGACCTCATTGAAAAATGGATGACAGAAAACTGTCATTTAGCACTGTTTTTTGTCAAACAACTTGCTGTCGAAGTCGGGGTTTCAGACCAGCGCACAGTCAATCTCACACAGAAGCACATACGAGGCAGATTGGCCGAATCACTTATCTTCCTTCGTGACAATTACGGTTTAGAAGAAGACGGCTCAACGCTATCCATATACCTCTCACGAGAGGATTTGGCCAATATGTCCAACATGACCACTTCGAATGCCATCCGCACCCTTTCTGCATTTGCTCAAGAAAAGATTATCGCCATTGAAGGAAAGAAGATAAAGATTATTGACAACGATAGTCTGGAAAGAATCAATAAGATTGGATAATCGGCACAATAAAATCCAGTGCATCTTTTTCTATTTCAACACGTAATGGGATTGCATTCTTCACAGGAAGTTCCAAACCATCAAGAGAAACTAAGGCCTTATCCACATCGTTAACAATAACTTGCTTTGCTCGATAAGGGTGCACATTCTTATAATTAAGAAAGCGCCCTTTTCCCAATAGCCAAAAGCCTTCAAACAATTGCCACCATTCAGGACGCGTAATGAGTGAAACATCAAGCAAACCATTGTAAGGCACCGAGTTAGGCGTCTGTCCGTATCCATGACAATTTCCTATACACACAGACATATACTTACCTTCTATTTCTTCCGTTTCAATCTTCAATGATAAATTGTATTGCATTCGCTCAAATATCTGACTAACAAGAGCTGGAATAACAGAAAGTTTATGAGAACCTATTATTTGTGCGGCATCATTTGTTGTTTTGATGAGCCTTGCACCAAGACCTATATTTAAACAATTCAGGAAATAACGCCGCTGTGGAATATTATCGTCATAATAAGTACAGCAGCCCACATCGACCTTGCGAATATTACGAGCTATGATTCCATCTATCACTTGCTTATAATCATCCACAGACACGCCCCAAAAACGTGAGAAGTCATTGGCTATTCCATTGGGAATGATTGCAAATGCAAAATTCTCAGGCAAAGAATCTCTGTATTGCATCATAGCATTGACGGCACTATTGAGGGATCCATCACCTCCAACAATCACAATTGTTTCATACCCGTTCACACACATCATTTTCGTCAATCTTTCAACAGAGCCTGATGCTTCCGACTGAACAAAATCATACTTCACCCCCTTCAATTCCATATAATTACGTATCTGAACCCATCGTTTTTGCGACAAATCCAATCCAAAGTGGGGACTATATATAACGCCTATGCGATTTGTATCTGCCATAATTCTTTTACTTGTTGTATACGCTCTTCAATTGGCATTTCAATGCTGAGCCAATGAATTTTAACACCTCGTCTTTCTTCCATACCTCGAAACCATGTCATTTGCCGCTTAGCAAACTGGTGAATTGCTATCTCTAACAAAGAAACCATTTCATCATACTGCAATTGCCCAAGCAAATAAAGTGTCACGAACTTATATTCGAGTCCGTATCTAATTAATTGATTGGTCGATACGCCATTATCTATAAGTCCTCGAATTTCTTCCACCATACCTTCATCTAATCGTGATCTCAAACGCTTGCTTATCTTTTCTCTCCGCAATTCACGACTGATATCTAATCCAACAATCAATGAGTTGAATTCAGGGAACACTCTCCCATCAAACTCATAAGCCTTAATAACGCTTTCAATGTACATGCCAGTACCACCACAAAGAATGGGCGTATTTCCTCTTTCAACAATGTCGTTGTAAGCATCCAAAAATCCATGTTGCCATTCATATACATTGTATCGTGTTCCCGCATCAGCAATATCAATCAAGTGATATGGGATATCCTGCCCATTTACCCGATAATCAGCTAAATCTTTGCCCGTACCAATATCCATTCCGCGATATACTTGACGGCTATCTGCACTAATAATTTCTCCCCCCATATCATATGCCAAATGCGCGGCAAAAGTAGTCTTACCGCATGCTGTAGGCCCCAATATGGTTAGCAGATTATTCATGGCTACTTCATTTACAGGTTTTACTTCACTCTAACAAATCAAAAAAATGATAAATTCTTTCTAGATGCCTATATCGACAATTCATCAAGAACTCTAATAAGACTCTTATTGATAGCCTTATCAGAACGAATTGCGTCTGTAAAAGGCACATAAACAACATCATCGTTACGGATGCCAATCATCACATTACGTTGGCCGTCAAGAATAGCATCTATCACGCCTGCTCCTAGGCGGCTTGCCAGAATCCGATCACGTGCAGATGGAGACCCACCTCGCTGCAAATGGCCTAGAATGGAAACACGCACATCATATTGTGGATACTCTTTTTTCACGCGATCCGCATAAAACATAGCCCCGCACTTCGGACTCTCACTGACAATCACGATACTGGAGTTTTTGCTCTTACGAATACCGCGACCAATGAAATGTTCTAACTGGTCCGCATCTGTACTGTCTTCTGGTATGATTGCGGCCTCTGCGCCACTGGCAATCGCACTGTTCTGTGCCAAGAATCCCGCATCGCGCCCCATCACTTCAACAAAAAAAATACGTTCGTGCGAATTAGCAGTATCCCTGATTTTGTCCACACATTCAACAATCGTATTAAGCGTGGTATCATAGCCAATTGTCAAATCTGTACCATAAAGGTCGTTATCTATAGTTCCTGGCAAACCGATACAGGGAACATCGAATTCTTGAGCAAAAATGCGAGCACCAGTCAAAGAACCATTACCACCAATCACCACCAACGCGTCAATCCCTTCTTTCTGCATATTCTCAAATGCTTTTCGGCGACCTTCTGGAGTCATAAAACTCTGGCTTCTCGCACTTTTGAGAATAGTTCCTCCTCGTGCTATGATATTGCTCACACTCTCTGTTGTAAACTCTTTGATTTCTCCATTCACAAGTCCATCGTATCCACGATATATCCCCTTCACAGCAAAGCCTTTACAGATAGCCGAGCGAGTTACTGCACGAATAGCCGCATTCATACCTGGCGAATCACCTCCAGATGTAAGAATTCCTATACAATTTATCTTATTCATCATCACCTTCTTAAATTCAATGAGTAAACCAAAATACTGCAAGACCGGCTGCCCATGCCGCTAAAGCACGCCACAAATAATTACGGAAATACCACTTTAATCGAATCTTCTCAACCTCAAGAATAGCCTGTCCTGCCAATGTGCCCACAAAAAGCAAGCAACCGCCACTAGCACAACAAAAAGACAAAAGTTGCCAATAGATACCATTTTGCACAAATTCAGAAGTAGATCCAACCGCCGTGTCCAATGGGAACAGATTCATGCCCGCCATCATCAAAGGAACATTGTCCATTACAGACGACAAGATTCCAACTGCTATACCATATACATACACATTATCAATGTTATCTTCCAGCCAGCAACCTACAAAATCAAGAGCTCCACATTCTGCCAAAGCTCCCACACCTAAGGAAACACCCAGAAAATAAAGAATGAGACGCATACCTATAAACTCTGCACTACGGAAGTGATGACGCTGCACAAGCAGAACATTGCCATTTCTTTCAAGATTAAAAAGCCCTTCAACCGCCCATACTAATGCCAACACCGTCAAGGAGCCAAGAAATGGAGGAAGTTTTGTCATATAATGGAAAGATGGAATGAACCACAACCCCGCAATACCCAGAATCAACAGCGCAATCTTCTGCCATGATGCCCATGGAGAATCATCGCCCTTGTAACGAGAGATAGATGAAAACAATTCTACGCGACCATGCAACTTTGCACCAATCAGGACATTAAATACACACATGGTAGTAAACGCAGGCAAAAACAAGCCGGTTGCATAAGCCGATGGTGTGATAAGACCATGCACCCAAAGCATTACAGACGTCATGTCACCAATAGCAGTAAAACATCCTCCCATACATGCAGCCACCATGATTGCACAAACATATATTACACGCTGATAATGGTTACGGACAATCTGAGTAATGATACTCATCATCAGCACTACCGTCGTCAAGTTGTCCACATTAGCAGAAATCACGAAGGTCAGCAATGATATAATCCACAAGAAAATACGACTATTACGCATTCGTAGCCAATCGACCAGTGAATCAAACACACCATTGTTGTGAAGCACCTCCACAATCGTATTTGTGGCTATCAAAAACAAGATGACAGAACATGCCTCGCCTATGTACTTTGCTACGATATGATCTGCCACAAAATATTTCAGGCTGTCTCCTGTCAACCCCAATCCTGCTTGAAACTCTGCAAATTCCCCTCCATGCATCAAGTGAATAAATTCTCCACCCTTAAACATATAGAGAACCCATGCGATAACACCACACACCATGGCAACTGCGGCACGATTGATGTGATGTATCTGTTCTGTTGTCATCAAGAAAAAACCGACCAACATAACAGCCACAATAATCAATGTCATCAACAACATACGCTTCTTTTTTTATTAATTTAAAATCCATTATATGCATTGAAAAAACGCTGTACGGTTTTACGGTTGGTTGCACAAAACCGTATAACCTCAAACCGTAAAACCGCACAACCGATTCTCCCTTTGAGCGGTAGACGGGACTCGAACCCGCGACCCTCGGCTTGGGAAGCCAATGCTCTACCAACTGAGCCACTACCGCAAATTTTCGAGTGCAAAAATAGTAAATAATTATGATGTAACAACTTTTTTCTGAAGAAAATTGACACACAGCAAAGAATTAAAGAGAATGTGTTATAAAAACAGACAAGTTTTAAGAATATTAAAGACATTTCGATAACAAAAATAAAAAATCAATTTTAATTTTGTCGTTTGCCCTATTTACATTACCTTTGTAACATGATTCTGAAAAAACTGACGATACTAAACTATAGAAACATCGCAACAGCCGAACTTGATTTTTCCCCAAAAATCAATTGCTTTGTCGGCCACAATGGAGAAGGAAAGACCAATGTTCTTGATTCCATCTATTTTCTCTCGCTTACAAAAAGCATGGCAAGTTCTCTTGATTCGCAAAACGTTCGCCATGGTGAAGAAATGATGATGGTTCAAGGCATCTACGATCTCAACGGAGTGGAAGAAGAAATTTCCATCGGAATGAGACTTCATCAGAAGAAGCATGTCAAACGCAACAAGAAGGAATACAGAAAATTAACCGAACATATTGGTTTACTGCCGCTCATCATTGCCTCCCCAAACGATTCTTTCATCATCAGTGGAGGAAGCGAAGACAGAAGGCGTCTGATGGACATTGTCATTTCACAATATGATGCTGAATACATGGCAGCCCTATCCGCCTACAACAAGGCACTACAGCAACGCAATGCCATGCTCAAGGCTGAAGAAGAACCCAACATGGAAATCATTTCCGTTTTTGAAGAAATGATGGCAGAAACAGGCGAGTGCGTCTATAAAAAAAGAAAAGAATTCATTGAAGAATTTATCCCAGTCTTTCAGCTTTTTTACCAACAGATTTCTGGAGGGAACGAACAAGTCGGGCTGCAATACACCAGCCACTGCCAGCGAGGGGCATTGCTTCAGGTCATCCAGCAAGATAGGGCACGAGACCGCATCATGGGCTATTCTCTGCATGGCATACACAAAGACGATCTGGAAATGACACTCGATGGCTACCCCATCAAGCGCGAAGGCTCGCAAGGACAGAACAAGACCTACATCATCTCTCTGAAACTAGCCCAGTTCGATTTCCTGAAACGGACAGGCAGCAAGACCACTCCCCTGCTCCTGCTTGACGACATTTTCGACAAATTGGACGCACAGCGAGTCGAACAGATTGTCAATATCGTGTCTGGAGATTCATTTGGACAAATCTTCATCACTGATACCAACAGAGAAAACTTGGACAAAATTCTAGAACGCACTCAAGGCTGCTACAAGATTTTTCATGTAGAAGCAGGCAACATACACGACTGAAATGAGAAAAAAGAACACAGAACAAATCGGCGATGTAATACGCCAGTTCATGCGATTAAACGGCATCGAAACGCCTTATTATCAGCACCGTATCGTAGAGGCGTGGGGAGAAGTGATGGGTGCAGGGATCCAGCGTTATACCAGCAACATTTTCGTCAAGAATCAAACCTTGCACATACATATTACGTCACCTGCTATCAAACAAAATCTTCTGATGGAGCATCGCGCCTTAGCGCGCAGGCTTAATGAACACGTAGGTGCGCAAGTCATCGAAGACATACAATTCCACTAAATATTTTTTTCGCGAACAATAGTGAAAAAGTTTTTCAGATACTATAAAATCGATGTGCCCCACTCCGTTTAATCGATGTGGGGCACATCGATTTTATAGCGAATCATTGCTTAGCGGAATATGCTTCATATATGTCTTGAATAAGTATCCCTGCAAGCATGAAGCCAAAAATGGCCGTCGCATGAGCCACCGTGCCATTAGGGCGTTTTTGCGAATCATTCATAGGCAAAGGTAGAGTATCTTTGTTCTGAAGGAGTTCTTCGCTAAAAACGCACTTAAACTTTTTTGAAGGGAAATTCTTGCTGTGGCGAAATTTACGACGAAGAGCCGCAGCTAGTGGACAACCTTTCACTTTCCAGAATTCGGCAACTTGAATCTTTGTGGCATCCATCTTCAAAGCCGCTCCCATAGAAGAATAGAGGATTGCATCTGTCTTTGTCGCCTCAAGTATAAGATTTTCCTTATCTTTCAGAGAATCAATAGCATCGATGATGCAATCATAAGAAGAAAGATTGAACGATGCTGAAGTTTCTTCGCTATATATGCCTTGAATCGCATTGATTTGTACCAACGGATTGATATCAAGCAATCGGTCTTTGAGCACATCAACTTTAGCCCTGCCAATCGTCTTGGTCGTAGCCATCAACTGACGATTCACATTTGTAATACATACAACGTCTGAATCGACGATGGTTAAATGTTTAATGCCTGAACGAACAAGGCTTTCTGCACACCAGGAACCTACGCCGCCAACTCCAAAGATGATTACTTTCTTCGCTGCTATAGCTGTCATCACCTCTGCGCCAACCAACAAAGTTTCTCTGCTGAAAATATCCTCGTTCATCACTTGTGCAGTTCTTTCTGCATTTGTTTCCATTGTTCCTTAGCAAGTTCCTGCATATCAACCACTTCGTCCTTCTCATCCACAATCTCAAAGCCAAGCATGGTCTCAATGACATCTTCAAGCGTCACGATGCCACGGAAACAGCCGTATTCATCGATAATAATAGAAATATGCTCTTTCTTTTCAAGAAGTTTCTCCCAAATATCAGAGACATCTTCACCTTCAGAAAAAGAGAGGATAGGACGAGCCAAGTCGCCAAGTTTAACGTCGAATTTATCTTCAGCCAAGCGTTCTAGGACTTCCTGGCGCAATACATATCCAGTGATGTAGTCACTTTCTTCTCCTTTATATACAGGAATACGAGAGTGGTTCTTAAACTCTTCGTCATTGTAAAATTCACGAAGTGTCATTCCCTCTTCTGCCATAGAAACCACAACGCTTGGCGTCATAATCTCGTGAGCCGTGATGCTGTCAAGCTTGAGCAGATGCTGAATCATGCGGTTTTCCTTCTTTTCAAGCACACCTTCTTGAGTTCCCACCGTAACAAGCGCTGCCACCTCATCACGAGTAACCGACTCCTGAGTTGATTTAGAGCTCACGGTACGAGTCATCTTCTCCAAAAGAACAACCAATCCATAAGTAATAGCAATATAAACACGAATTGCCTTGCTGGCAGGAATAGCAAATCGGCGCCAGTAAGCAGTTGCTATGGTCTTAGGAAGTATTTCTGAGAAAACCAAAATCAAAAGCGTAAACAAAGCCGACACGATTCCGACAAACAAACTAGTTTCTTCTGAAGCAGAAAAATGTGTTGCCGCATAACCTGCCGCTTGCGAACCCACTAATGACGCACCAACAGTATTGGCAATCGTATTGATAATGAGAATAGCCGATATGGGACGGTCGATGTTGGTCTTATATTGCTTCAAGAGCTGCCAGCCTTTCACCCCCTGTGTTTCAAGGGTGGTGATGTATGACATCGGGGTAGAAAGTATTGTTGCTTCAAGAAAAGAACAGAATGCTGAAACGACTAACGCCAGCATCATATAAGTTAGCAAAAGCGATATCTGCGAATCCATGATGAGGCTATTTGTTTGTAGTCGTTAATAAAAAGTCGGCTGTATTTTTTTGAAAAATGCGGCTACAGCTTTCCGCCGGATAACTGTCTGATTCCATTTTAATTGAATTAGTTTAATCTTGGCCTTTCCGCTGTTAGCGAAAAAACCGCACCAACGAGCCCAATGAACCTTGCCTATCTGTTTTTAAGTACCAAAACTCGTAAAGTGCTGCAAAGTTACAGATATTTTTTCATTTTAAAAATTATTTAGACAAATTTATACGTTTTGCAAACTCCATCTGTCGTTTCGCGCACTCAAATGCAAGCTCTTCTTTTGCTACTTGAACCGACAAAGAGCCACACTCTACAACGTAATTACGATAAAAGGGGCAACGTAATTACGATAACAAGCGCAACATAAAAAAGTCAAAAGAACAGGAATCGAACGATTGGCATTTGTATCCAAGAGAAGAAAAGGAAGGCCCTACAGAAGCATTTGCCCCCTTGACGCATGTCAAAAATGAAATTTAATGAAATAAAAACGAGTTTTGTTCTTTTTATTAAAAAATATGTGTAACTTTGCATAAAGAACTCTCAGGAGTGGAAAGTCTGCATAGCAGCATTTACTCAAACTTATTCTTAATTACAGACTGCTGAAAAACAAGCATAGAAAATGGGAACAGAAAAAAATCTTCAATTTGGCATTCTTGTCATTGACCTCATATTACTGGTTGCTGTTGTTTTTGGATTTTACCATTTTATGGGCTGGGTAAGCCCTGAAACAATAGAGAGCATTAGCAGCCTGCCATGGCTCATCACAACCTATGCAATCTGCTTTATCGCCAGCTTCAGCATCTACCCTTCAATTATCCAAACTAGATTAGTAAAATGGGAATCTGTTGCATCACGCATCATCTCAACTTGCTCCATGATGCTTCTCTTCATCTCGCTGGTAACGCTCATCACACATTCCCAAGAAAGCGTCTCTCTCCTATTCTTGTTCCTTTCCATATTAGTCTACGGCCTTTTCTTGCTTGGTGAACGTTCCATTCTTCGAATTATTATCAAGAATCTTCGCGCGAACAACCACAACCAGAAGTCAGTCGTATTGATCGGAAATGAACCTACCATGTATGAACTTTACAAGATTTTGGACAACCCTGAATATGGCTACAACATCGCAGGTGTATTTTATGACGGAGAATGCAGCCAGAAGGGTTTCAAAGACTTGCGCCTAGGAAGCGTGGGAGACATCTATGGATGGCTCGCAACCCACGAAGGCATCAATGAAATCTACGGTTATTTCCCAAAAGAACAGCAAGAGACAATCAATATGATCAGCAAATTCTGCGACAACCACCTGATTCGTTTCTTCTATATTCCTGCCATAGATGTGTTCAAAGGCAGCATGACTGTTTCTTTCAAAGAAAACATTCCAATTATTGCGCGCCGCGAAGAGCCTTTAAGAAGCGCATGGAACCAATTCGCCAAAAGAATTTTTGACCTCATTTTCTCAGGCCTTGTCCTCTTATTGGTATTCCCATGGATTTACATCCTTGTGGCCATCTTCATCAAGATTCAGTCTCCTGGCCCTGTTTTCTTCAAGCAAGAAAGAACAGGATTGGACGGAAAAGTATTCAAGTGCTTCAAATTCCGTTCGATGAAAGTAAACAAAGATGCAGACAAGATACAAGCCACAAAAGACGACCCCCGCAAGTTCCCATTCGGAAATCTCATGCGCAAAACG
>JAEIGA010005795.1_pt1 | contig 18826 bp, 15 predicted proteins | sample 9270691 | NCBI WGS metagenome assembly JAEIGA01 (sample SAMN17057246, study PRJNA624740) | gut metagenome | biome: biome; isolation source: fecal sample | host: Bos grunniens | place: China: Xizang | collected 2019 | reverse complement strand
CACGTCAGGCGCATCAAGCGCGATGATTTTACGCGTAAAAGCAAGTGAGCGCTTTTCAAGGTCTTTAAGTCGCGGGACGATTTTAAGCGCGGCGTCTTTCGCGTCGATGTAGTGTTTAGAGTACCAGTTTCCGACGATCGTCTTATCGTCCTCCCATGCCTGACGGTTGGGGAAGTTCCATGTAAAGGCGAAGCGGAAGGAGTCCTTTGATTTGGCGTTTACGGACTTCTTTACGCAAAGAGCGCAGTGGGGTGTCGTCTTCTCTTCGTTATCTATCGTCTTAAGATTTCCGTCGTCTGAGAGATCGTCCCAAAATTCGAGGATTGTTCTGCGCCAGCTGTTTTCGGCGCATTTTGTTTTGTAAGAGATATCTGCCTTGGTTTCGGGGGTGGAGAGCGCGAATGTTCCCCACGCCGTCGAATTAGTCTCAACGCCGTCTGAAAGGCACATGACGCCTTTAAGGCCCGACTCGTCGAAATAGACGGTTCTGTTGTCTTTCTCTCCGCTTGTGCGTGTAAGACGGCGCCATGTAAAGCCGGTCATCTTGCCGTCGTTGCCGACGGTGTTTCTTACGAACGCGGCGATGGAAACTTCGAGCGGTTCGTCTGAGAGATTTTCCACTTCATATTCGAGCGATGCGACGGGGAGCGAACTTGCCGCGCTGTCGCCGGGAACAAAGGGCGAGAAGCCTTTGATATTTACTTTTACCGGCAGGTCTTTGTCGCTTAAATAAACTGTTCCGAACGGGAAAGCCCCATCGAAAGTCGCGTTTCTGAAGCGCGGCAGACCAGCCTGAGGAACGCTGTTGCCCTCGTCGGCATAAAGCTCGGTCGGATGCAGGGGGCCCGCGAGCATGGTGACGGATTGATGCGTTTTGCCTTTTATGCGGACTGCGAAGAAGGTGCGCGAGTCTGCCTGACGCTCGAGCTCGCTCATCGTCTTGTTGGGTCTGTTCATGATTTCCCAATCGACAAGTTCTCCGCGTCCCGAAAGGGAAATCGCTCCGCAGCCGATGCCGCCCATGGGAAGAGCGACGCGCAATGTGTGTTCAGAATCGAAGTGTTTTACGACGGGCCATTCTTCGGCCGCGGCCGTTAAGTGGATCAAGGAACTCCCTGCGATTAACGCAAAGGTTGATTTACTGATAAAAGACGTATTTTTCATTCTGAAATTGTATCAAATTATCCGCTCTGAGGCATAAACATTTTATGATAGGCCGTCCGCCATCGGCATTACCTTTATTTGCCGCGCGCCTTCGCCGACTTGCGTATGAAACGCGGGAGATTTATCCAGATCGGGTGATAGCCGAATCCTCCGTTCTGCATCTCGTCTATCGCATCGTCGACACTCCAGTTCTCGCACATTATCCGATACATTGCACACATTGTTCCTGTCCGATCGGCTCCATGCTGGCAATGCACAAGGACAGGAACCGCGTTTGTGTCCGTAACGACCGCCAAAAACTCATCGACATATTTTTCTTTCATGTTGGCGGTGAAAATCTCTATCCTTTTCGTTTTCAACGGAAGATCGCCTATCTCGTCGTCGTCGGAATGATTGTCGCGAAGATTGACAACCGTTTTGATTCCGAGTGAAACCAGGTTGGTCATTCCCTCCGCCGTCGGCTGAGCGCTGCGGTAAAGGGAATCATTTATCTTATGCAGATTCGGAACTCCGGCGCACTCGATTGGAACCGCCCATTTTTCCTTTCGCATTCCGGTATTGACAGGATCGTTCGAAGAGGTGCATCCCGCAGCGGCAAGTCCAGCGAGCGATGCCGATAAAATCCCGGCAAAAACCCCGTTTTTAAACACCTGTCTCATACGGTAAAGCGTTTTGTAAGAAAATAGTGTGCTCATGGCGATATTTTGGATTATGGGTAAACATATATGATATAAATGCAAACCGAGGTCTGCTGCAGACATTTTATCATAAATTTTAATTTTGCACTTGTATCAAGTGTGTAGTTGTATTATACTTATGCTCACACTGGATTTATTTGTAAATCGGAAGAAAGGAGAAAACAATGAAGAAATGGGTTTGCCCGGCTTGCGGGTATGTACACAACGGTGAAGAAGCTCCCGAGAAGTGCCCGCTTTGCGGCGTTTCCGGTACCAAGTTTAAAATGGAGATCGCCGAGGAAGGTAAAAAGACCTGGGCGTGCCAGCATGTTATCGGTGACGGTAAGGTCGAGGACGCCGAGGTTATGCAGGGTCTTAGAGATCATTTTACGGGTGAATGCTGCGAAGTCGGTATGTATCTCGCCATGAGCCGTCAGGCCGAACGCGAAGGTTATCCCGAAATCGCCGACGCATTCAAGCGCTATGCGTTCGAAGAGGCCGAGCACGCTTCCAAGTTTGCGGAACTTTTGGGCGAGGTCGTCACGAACTCGACAAAGAAGAATCTTCAGCTCCGCGCCGATGCCGAGCAGGGCGCATGCGCCGCCAAGTTCGAAATCGCCAAGCGCGCCAAGGAACTCGGCTACGACGCCATTCACGACACCGTTCACGAGATGGCCAAGGATGAGGCCCGTCACGGCGCCGGATTCGAGGGCCTTCTCAACCGTTATTTCAAGTAAGAGATAAGGAGGTTCAAGATGGAACTTAAAGGATCGAAGACAGAGAAGAATCTCTGGTATGCGTTCGCCGGTGAATCCCAGGCGCGCAACAAGTACGATTACTTCGCGTCGAAGGCCAAGAAGGAAGGCTACGAGCAGATCGCGGCAATCTTCCAGGAAACGGCTCTCAACGAGAAGGAACACGCCAAGCTCTGGTTCAAGGCCTTGAACGGTATCGGCGATACGCCCGCCAACCTGGCCGCCGCCGCGGCCGGCGAGCATGAGGAGTGGACCGATATGTACAAGCGCTTCGCCGAAGAGGCCAAGGAGGAGGGCTTTGAGGAGCTCGCCCGCCAGTTTGCCAAGGTCGCTGAAGTCGAGGCCGAGCACGAAAAGCGCTATCTCAAGCTCGCCAAGAACATTGAGACCAGCGAAGTCTACAAGCGCGTCGGCCCCAACCGCTGGCAGTGCCGCAATTGCGGAGCTATCGTCGAGCTTGACGAGGCTCCCGAGCTTTGCCCTGTCTGCGCCCACCCGAAGGCGTACTTCCAGCTCGAAGAGAACAACTTCTAAGTTCTCTTTTTAGCGACGTTTTAGCGACGATGACCGAGTCGGAATTCGATGCGTATTTTATGCGCATGGCTCTTCGTGAGGCCGCCAAAGCGGCTGAATCAGGAGAGGTTCCGACGGGTTGTGTCATCGTCGCTCCGGCCGTCCTCGAGCCCGCACACGACGGGCACGAGGCGGTTTTTGATTTTGACCCCTTAAAGGCGCGTATTTTAGCGCGCGCCCACAATCAGACTGAGGGTCTTGGAGACGCGACCGCCCATGCCGAGATGCTGGCGCTTACATCCGCTTTTTCCGCGAAGGGCGACTGGCGGCTTACGGGGAGTCGGCTTTATGTGACAAAGGAGCCCTGTCCCATGTGTGCGGGCGCAATCGTTTTAGCGCGCAACGACGCGGTGATATGGGGCCTTTCAGATCCGAAGCGCGGCGGCGGTACCGAGTTCGGTATTTTCAGCCATCCCGGAATAAACCATCATCCCAAGGTGGTTTCCGGCGTTCTTGAGGACGAGTCCAGATTTGTTTTACAGAATTTCTTCAGGTCTCGCCGGAAGTAGCGAATAAAGTTTTAGTACGGCTTGTATAGACTTTAAGAGGAAAAATGTGATATAATATTAGGATAAATTATCTTAACGAAAAATAGGAAGTAAAAAATGGCCAAGGAATCATTTTTTGTAAAAAATCTTTGGAAGTGGATCGTTCTTGCGATCTTGACTGCTGGTGCGGTATATTTTGTCGTACCTCCGAAGGAAAAGGTGCGTTTAGGGCTTGATCTCGCAGGCGGCACCCGCTTTACGCTTCAGATAGACGAGAACAAACTCGACAAGAGTCTTAAAGAAAAGTACGACAATCAGTACAGTGAAAAAATCAAAGAGAAAAAGGACGGCTTTTCCGAAGAAAAACGCGAAGAGTGGGTCAACGGCAAGGTAGCGGAGGAAAAGGCCAGGATTTTCGAAGACAGCGACAGCCGCATCCTCGAGATTATTCGCCGCAGAATCGACGGCATGGGTACTAACGAGCCTCAGATTTATACTTCCAGGTCTGATGCCGATAAGGAGTATAAAGGTCCCAGATTCGTTGTTGAATTGCCCAAGGCCACCAAGGAGGAGTCCGACAAGGCGAAGGAAACGCTCAACAAAATGGCGGCTCTCGAGTTCCGCTTGACTCCTAAAGAAGAACAGAAGTTCATTTCCGAAATTCCGAAAGAGAAGGCGCCTCTGGGCTTTAAGTGCGTAGGTGTAAACACGTTCGTCCGCGCCGACGATTATAAAGACGTTTCGACCAATTCGAATTATCTGACGGAATTTGCCAAGTTCGGTCTTTCGGACCGCGCAGATCAGATAAAATTGAAATTTGTTCTCCAGAGAGATAAGGCCAAGAGCGAAGACGGCGGCGTTAAGTATAAGGGACGCTATGTCGAATCTGATGTTCGTCTCAAGGGCGAAGATATTGTGTTTGCCAGAGTCGTGCCGTCTACAGAGCGGATGGGCTCTTACTGCATCAGTTTTGAACTTAAGGATGATGCGGCCGACAGATTCAGGAAATTGACCGGCGGCAATATCGACCGTAATCTTGCGATTATTTTGGACGGCGAACTTATCTCCGCTCCTGAAATTCACTCTGAAATCGGCGCGAGCGGTCAGATTACCGGTGATTTTACGCTTGAAGAGGCGAAACTCCTCGCCAACAGTCTCAATGCGGGCGCTTTGCCTGCGCCTCTTAAGGATGCCGCCACGGAGATGGTCGCTCCCACTGTCGGTACGGATGCGATCAATTCCGGCGTATATGCGGCGGTCATCGCGTTTTTCCTTGTTGCGCTTTTCATGATCTTCTATTATTGGAGAGCTGGTTTCATCGCCAACGTGGCGCTTCTCTTGGATGTCATCCTCTTGCCGGCGGCGCTTTTCCTCGTAGCCAGCATTCTCGGTATTTTCGTCGACAATGTTGAAGGTGCCGACGCCAAGTTCCAGCTGCCCGTTTTGACCATGCCCGGCATTGCCGGACTTGTCCTTACTCTCGGTATGGCTGTCGATGCCAACGTTCTTATCTACGAGCGTATCCGTGAGGAGTTTGCCCGTGGAGCCAATGTCGGCAAGGCCATTTCCGCCGGTTACGGAAAGGCTTTCACGGCAATCGTCGACTCCAACATCACGACGATTCTGACCGGCGTCATACTTTTTATCGTCGGCACCGGTCCGATTCGCGGTTTTGCGATCATGCTCACGGGCGGCGTTGTGATTTCGATGTTCACGGCTATCGTTGTCACGCGTCTCATATTTGATTATACGACAGATCCCAACAGCTCCAAGCCTTTCAAGATGCTTCAGTTCTTTAAGAATCCGAACTTCAATTTCATGGATTACGGCGGCAAGGCTCTCCTTGTTTCCCTGATTATAATCGTCGCTACGGTCAGTCTTTTCACCTACAGAGTGGTAAAGAATCCCAGAAGCGTTCTTGCCGTTGACCTGACGGGCGGAACTTCCATCGTGTACGATGTCGATACCTCTAAGGGCGAGGTCAATGTCGCTGAGGTTCGCGAGGCGATCAACGGATATGACAACGCCGCTCTTATCCAGACCGTCGAAGACGGCGACGGCCAGATGCTCTCCATCAAGACCGGTAGGGTCGATGATGATGCGGAAAGCCAGATCGACGCGTGTCTCAAGAAAAAGGACATCTCGAACATCACCCTCAGAAGCAGCGAAAAGATCGGCGCTTCCGTCGGTGCGGATCTGAGAAGCTCGGGTTCCAAGGCCGTTATCTTCTCGCTTATCGCGATATTGATCTACATCGGCTTCAGATTCCGTTTCGGATTCGCCCTCGGCGGTATCATTGCGCTTGCGCATGACGCGCTGATAGCGTTCGGTCTGTTCTCACTTTGCGGTCGTCAGCTCTCTCTGATCGTCATTACCGCTCTCTTGACGATTATCGGTTACTCCATCAACGATACTGTCGTTGTCTTTGACCGTATTCGCGAGATGCTCAAGCGCGATTCGCGTACACCTTTGAAGGATATCTGCAATACCGCGATCAATTCCTGCCTCGGGCGTACGCTTATCACGTCTTTGACGACCTTCTTCTCGGTCGCGGTTCTCTTTATATTCGTCGACGGCTCGATTTATGACTTTGCGCTTACGATGCTCTTCGGTATTATCGCAGGTACGTATTCGTCGATCTTTATCGCGACGCCCGTGATGCTTTGGTGGTATCGCAACAAGCGTCCCACGTTTGACGATGAGGACGCAAAATCGGCCAAGTAAATAAATTAAGCCTGCAGGGAATCGCCTCCTTCAGGGGGCGATTTCTTTCTTTTAGGAAGTAAAGGAGCCGCTTATGGCTGAAGAAACCAAGGTTAAGCTTATTGAATCGGAAGAGGTGCGCCAGCGTATCGCGGAACTTAAGAAAAATTCCGAAGATATGGCCGATTATATCAAGATCGGCGAGCGCAGGGAGAATCTCGCCAGGCTTGAAGATCTTCAGGCTCAAGGAGATTTCTGGAATAATCAGAACAAGGCCCGTGAAATTATTGCCGCAACAAACGCGGAGAGGGCTTACACCGTTCCTTACGACGCTCTTTTAAAGACGATTGATGACGCTCAGGTCATGTTCGAACTCGCCGAGATGGAGGACGGTGAAGCGCGTCAAGTCGCTTTCGCCGACACACTTGCCGAATGCGATAAAGCCGACCAGTATTTTTCCAAACTCAGGATGCAGTCCTTGCTGGGCGGCAAGTTCGACCAGTGCAACGTGTTTGTGAAGCTTCATGCCGGTCAGGGCGGCACCGAGGCGTGCGACTGGGTGGCGATGCTCTATCGCATGTATCAGCGGTATGCGGAAAGCCAAGGCTGGAAGGTGGAAGAGTACGACACTCAGGTCGGCGAAGAGGCCGGGTACAAGGATGTATATTTCCGCGTTGAAGGATCTTACGCTTTCGGCATGCTCAAGGCCGAGCGCGGCATCCATCGTCTTGTCAGAATTTCGCCTTTCGACGCCAACAAGCGTCGACAGACTTCGTTCGCCTCGATGGAGACCGTCGCCGAAATCAATGATGACATAGACGTCGAAATCAGGGACGAGGATCTTCGCATCGACACGTATCGCGCCGGCGGCGCCGGGGGTCAGCATGTCAACAAGACAGACTCCGCCGTTCGTCTTACCCATCTGCCGACGGGTATTGTCGTCGCGTGCCAGAAGGAGCGTTCGCAGCACATGAACAAAGAAAAGGCCATGAACATGCTCCGCGCCCAACTTTACGAATATTACGAGGATCAGAAAAAAGCCGAAATGGACCGGTTCTACGGCGCGAAGTCCGAAAACGGCTGGGGTAGCCAGATCAGATCGTATGTCTTTTGTCCGTATACGATGGTCAAGGATCTCAGGACTGAAACCGAGACGAGCGACGTCAATTCGGTCATGGACGGCAATATTCAGCAGTTTATAGAGTCGTGGCTTCAGATGAAAGCGAGCGGAAAATAAGTGGCGCTGGAAAACGGAGTGAACTGGAGGCCTCTTGAGCCGCTGAAACGCGGACGTCATTCTTCGTTCGCTTCGGCGGTCGCCGCGTCATTCGAATCGCTCTCGCATGTACCCGACGCTTTCTTCGACTCGTTGACCGAAAAATGGCCGGAGATGTTTCCCGCGCTTCCGGCCAGGCCTGGCCGCCGGGAAGGCGGCAAACTTTTTCTTTATGTAAAAAGCGCGGCCGTTCTTTTTGCGGTCCGTTCTAAAATTCCTTCCGTTAAGCGCACGCTTGCCGCTTTGCCGGGGGCGCCGCGAAGGCTGGAGGTGTATTTGGAGATACGCAAATGACGATTTCGTGCGCTGTCCTGTTCGCCGCCACCTTTACGAGGGCGATTACCAGCATAGAGTCCCTTGATCCGGTCAAGGCTCAGACGACGTACGATTGCCATGCCGTGCAGCTTCTGTACGAGACCCCGTTGGAGATCGATTATTCCGCGAGGCCGTATGAAATAAAGCCGGGCGTGTGCGAATTGCCGGAAATTTCCGCCGACGGACTCAGGTATACGTTCAAGATGGTCCCGTCCACGACGCTTACGGCATACGATGTAAAACGCAACCTCGAGAGACTGCGCGACAAAAAGCAAAGTTCGCCCGGCAGGTGGACGATGGACCGCGTTAAGGATATTACCGTTTTTGACGAAAAGACTTTCCGCATAGAGCTTAAGACAAGGCAGCATGTCTTCCCGTGGATGCTGACGATGGCTTACAGCGCGCTTCAGGGACCTTCCGGAGAGACTACCGGGCCTTACAGATTGAAATCGTGGTGGCGGAATTACGAAATAGTGTTCGAACGCAATCCGGACTGGCGGGGATGGGCTTTTTGCGATGATAAAGGCAAAGACTCTTTCGATCAGATCAGATATATCGTCGTAAGCGACGTTACAACGCAATGGCTTATGTTCCTGAAGGGGGAGATCGATTTCCTGGCGGAAATCGCCCGCGATAACTGGGGGGCTGTGATGGATGAGAACGGAGAACTCAATTCGTCGCTTTCGGACAAAGGCATAAAGCTCCACGGCGGGAATCCCGCCAATGAAATGCGATATATCGGGATGAATATGACGGATCCCGTTTTGGGGGAGAACAAAAAACTTCGGCAGGCCTTGTCGTGTGCCTTTGATTTCCCTACATGGAAAACTTTTTACAACAACAGCATTTCCGAGGCTACGGGGCCGGTTCCTTCGACGGTTGACGGATATCTGGCGACGCCGTTCGAGTATTCTTTCAACCTTGAGAAAGCCAAAAGGCTTCTCGCCGAAGCCGGTTATCCTAACGGCCGCGACCCTGAAACAGGCCGCAGGCTGGTTCTGACGCTTTCTATAGGCCGGCCTACCCAGGACAGCCGCGAGGCGGGCGAACTGCTTGCCAGTTTCTATGCCCGCATCGGAATAAAGCTGGAACTTAAATTTCTGACCTGGCATGCCTTTTTGCATTCGGTCGCAAAAGGAGAGGCTCAACTTTATATGCTTGCCTGGGTGGCGGATTATCCCGATGCCGAGAATTTTCTCCAGCTGTTCTATTCGAAGAACATAAAAAACGGGCAGAATCGCTCAAGGTACAGCAATCCCGAGTTTGATGCAGAATACGAGAAGGCTCTTCTTGCGCTTTCTCCTGAAGAGCGAAACCGGCATTGGCGCCGATGCCAGGAGATAGTCCGTGAAGACTGTCCGTGGATCTATACGCATATTACAAAGAATTATACGCTCGTAAATCCGTGGATCGGCGGTTACAAGGCGCATGATTTTCCCTATGGACATGAAAAGCATTACAGAAAGTTAAAGAAATGAACACGCTTTTTATTGAACGCTCGACGGATAAAGGTTCTCTCGCGCTTGTGAAGGGCGTGGAGGTTGTCCGATCGGCGGATTTGGAGCTTTCCGGCGCAGGCGCGGGTGAATGGGTCTGTAAAGCGCGTGATTTTATCGGTGAAGAGAAGATCGACCGTATTGTAGTCGGCACCGGCCCCGGGTCCTTCGCCGGCATACGTTCGGCGCTCGCTTTTGCCCAAGGTTATGCGATAGGATCGGGCTGTGCGGTCGAAGGGCTGCCTTCTCCTTGCGCGTTCGCCCGGGACGAAGGTCCTCTTGCGGTGGTTGGAGACGCCAGAAGAGGCAAGTATTGGGTCGCTCTTTTTGACGGGACAAAACTTGTCTGCGATATTTTTCAGGTTGACGGGGAGATGCTTCATTTGAGAGTGCCCGTTGGCGTTAAGGTTGTAACGCCTGATGCGTCCAGGATTGATTCTCTCCTGAAAGAGACATTCGGTGCGGATTATGCCGGCGGTGTCATTCCCAACGCGTCGGGCCTGGCGCGTGCCGCACTGATGAATCCGACGCTTCTTGTATCGGAGCCGTTGCCTGTCTATTTAAATCCTGCGGTTCGTGATTAGTTCTTGCCGCTGTATTGTTTAAGACAGTGAAAAATGATATAATTTTCGAATAAAGCAACCGTTTTATTAAAAGTACTCAAAAAATGAAAGCTATTGTAAGAAAAATGAATCTCTCACATGTTAGTGCGGTTTCTGTGGCTGTTGCCGGATTGGTGTTCTTGGGTGTCTGCGGATGTTCTTCGCCAAGATATTCCCGTAGCGCTATTCCTGGCGATCTTAACACATTGTGCCTTTTGTCTGACGCCGAGTCCCGTTCCATCAGTCCTGAGAACCAGAAGGGCGAGCGCGGCGGCGGCGCGAAGGAAGTTCCGAACGAATGGTCCAAGGCCTACAGGCTCGGCAAGGGCTGGAAGGTGCGCCCCTGCGTCACGATAAAGCCGGGTCAGACGTTTGAGCTCATGAATGTCGAAGGCCCCGGCCTTATCCAGAACATGTGGCTTACGATGGCCGACGACGGCTCGCTCGAAAGGCGCTGCTTCATTTTGAGAATGTACTGGGATGACGAGAAGGAACCTTCCGTAGAGTGTCCTTTGGGCGATTTCTTCTGTAATGCCTACAAGAAATGGGCGCCGCTTTCGTCTCAGGTCGTCTGTGTCGGCCCGCGTCAGGCGTTCAGCTGCTTCTGGCCCATGCCGTTCAGAAAGAAAGCCCGCATCACCCTCGAGCATTGCGGCAAGAAGAACATCGCGCTCTTTTATCAGATCAACTACGCGTTGGGCGATGTTCCGGACGATGCGGCGTATTTCCACGCCCAGTTCCGCCGCTCGAATCCGACCGAGGGGTCGCTCCATACGATTCTTGACGGCGTCAAGGGCCGCGGCCACTACGCGGGCACGTATTTCGCATGGCGTTGCCGCAATTACATCTGGTGGGGCGAAGGCGAAATCAAGTTCTATATGGACGGCGACACGGAATATCCGACCATCTGCGGAACGGGTGCCGAGGATTACGTCCTGGGGTCCCACAATTTCGAGGTTTTGAACGAGAAGAAGTTCTGGATATACAATACTCCGTACGCCGGTCTCATCCAGGCCGAAGAGGCCAAAGAGCCGGATGGCATAAGCGCGTTCGGCATGTATCGCTGGCATGTTACCGACCCTGTGCGTTTCAATGACGATCTTCGCGTCACAATCCAGGATCTCGGCTGGGCTCCCGGGCCTTATGTGACCCAGAACTCCGATATTTCAACTACGGCGTTCTGGTATCAGACCGAGCCTCATGCATCCTTCCCGAAGCTTCCGTCGGTCGAGGAACTTGAGGAGGATTACAACAGCGAACTCGTTTCGCGCAAGAATTCGATTAAGGCCAAGGGAGCCAAGTAATTTCATTTTAAACAGGAGCGTTTAATCATGCAGATTTCAAAGAGAGAGTTTCTCAAGCGTCTTGGCATCGGCGGGGCCGCCGCCGTCACGGGTGCCGCGTTCGGTGATGAATTTGTCGCTTCCAGTGAGAAGCTGCCCCCCGGCGCGATCGGAGACCCGATGAATCCCCGCTTCGGAAAGTGGATCTACCCGATTGAACATACGACCGAGGACGGTCCCAGCTCCTTCATGAAGGGCGGCAAGGTCATGATGCCCGGGCGCGAGGTTCCGGTTTTCCACGAGACAGATGTCGTCGTTGTGGGCGGCGGTTGCGCGGGCTTCGCCGCGGCGGTCGCCGCAGCCAAGACGGGCGCTAAGGTCGCGCTTGTCGAGAAGGACGGTTCGCTTGGCGGTCTTTTCACGAACGGTATGGTTCTTATCGTTCTCGCGACGGCTCGTAAGGAAGCGGGCGGAGACTTCACGGTTGTCACGCGCGGCGTCTGCGGCGAGTTCATGGATCGCGCCCAGAATCTCGGCTCTGCGTTCTGCACAAAGCCCACAAAAGAGAATCTCATGCAGCCGACGGTCGATCCCGAGGGCGCCAAGTATCTCATGGACCGCATGGTTGAGGAGCAGAAGATCGATATGTTCTTCCACGCATGGGGCATCGACGTGATCCAGGAGGGCAACAAGATCCGCGGTATCGTGTTCATGTCGAAGCAGGGTATGCAGGCGATTCTCGCGAAGATCGTTGTCGACTGTACGGGCGACGGCGACATCTATTTCGCCGCCGGAGCGCAGTATCGCCAGATTACCCACGGTATAGGTTTCGTTTCGCGCTGGGCGAATCTTGACAGGATCACCGCGAAGCGTCCTCCGCGCGACAAGAACGGCGATGTTCTGCCCGGGTATTGGATCTTGAAGGGTAACGAGGCCAATCCTTCAACATGCTGGACCGGTGTTCCCAATCATCACGGCGACGGTCTTAACATCCGCGATCTGACGCGCGAAGAGATTTACCACCGCAAGGAAACGTGGGAGGCTGTGCAGAAGCTTCGCAAGACCCCCGGATGGGAAGAGGTCTTTATCGCCAATACGTGCTCGCAGATCGGTCCGCGCGTCACGCGTCTTTTGAAATCCGAGTGTATCGTCGATCGTGCGATGCTCGCAAAGAACTGGGATCCCGAAGACGCCGTAGGCTGGTTCGGCGTAGACGGTCTTCATTCCGCGTGGAAGGTTCCGTATCGCTCGCTTCTTCCCGTCGGTGTTGATAATCTTCTTTCGGCTGGCCGTTGCATCGGCGCTCCCGACACTTGCGACACCTTCCGTCTTATCGCTCCATGCTTCGTTACGGGCGAAGCCGCCGGCACGGCGGCCGCGCTCTCCGCGCTCTCCGGAAAGTCGCCGCGCGATATCGACGTAAAGACGCTTCAGAAGAAGCTTGTTGAAAACGGTGTCTATCTGTAATGATTCAGGTGTTGTAAAATGAAAAAAAACGAAATTCGTACCGGCGCCCGCGCTTTGGTCGAGTCGCTTGAGAAGGCTGGTGCCGATGTTCTTTTCGGTTACCCCGGTGGAGCGGTTCTCGACATTTTCAACTGTCTGACGGACGCGAAGTTTCCGTTCGTATTGGGTCGTCACGAGCAGGGCTCAATTCACATGGCGGACGGCTATGCCCGCTCGACCGGAAAGCCCGGTGTGTGTCTTGTGACGTCCGGTCCGGGCGCGACGAATACGATTACGGGACTTGCGACCGCGAATATCGACGGAGTTCCGCTCGTTCTCATTACGGGCCAGGTCTCGCTTTCGCTGATCGGCACCGATGCGTTTCAGGAGGCCGACACGACCGGTATCACCAGGGCCGTTTCGAAGCATAATTTCCTCGTTCATTCCGCCGATGAGATTCCCGAGATTGTCGCTCAGGCGTTTTATATCGCGACACACGGCAAACCGGGACCCGTAGTGATCGACATTCCCAAGAATTGCCAGCAGGCCCTCACGGCGGCCCAGTATCCCGAGCGCGTTTCGCTTCGCGCGTACCACCCCGAGTCCGCCGCCACGACGAGCCAGCTCAACAGGCTCGCGAAGATGATCAACGAGGCCAAGCGTCCCGTGATCTACGCGGGCGGCGGCGTCATCGCCTCCGGAGCCGCGAAGGATGTTTCGATTCTCGCCCATAAGGCGGAGATACCCGTCGCCACGACGCTTATGGGTCTCGGCGCGTTCGACGAACGCGATCCGCTGTCGCTCAGGCTCGCGGGCATGCATGGCGCTCCGGCGGCGAACTGGGCGATCAACGAGGCCGATCTTCTGATCGCGCTCGGTGTCAGATTCTCAGATCGCGTCACGGGCAAGATCGCCAAGTACGCTCCCAAGGCTAAAATCGTCCATGTCGATTGCGATCCGGCTTCCATCGGCAAGAATGTCGAGGTCGACCTCGGTATCGTTGCCGATGTCAAAGACGTTCTCACCACCGTCGGCTCGCGCATCAGGCAGGCGACGCATACTCAATGGCTTAAGACGATCGACGGCTGGAAGAAGAGCCATCCCGTGGCCTACAAGCCGATGCATAAAGGCGTCATCATGCCCCAGTCGGTCATTGAGGCCGTCGACAGGGCGTCCGAGGGGCGCGCCGTCGTCGTTACCGACGTCGGTCAGAATCAGATGTGGGCGGCGCAGTATTTCCGGCACAATATCCCTCGTCATTTCCTTTCGTCGGGAGGCATGGGCACGATGGGATTCGGCATCCCCGCCGCGATCGGCGCGGCGTTCGCCCGGCCTGACCATAAAACCGTCGCCATCTGCGGCGACGGGGGAGCCCAGATGACGTTCGAAGAAATCGTTGTCGCCGTAGAGCACAAGCTTCCCATAACATTCGTAGTCATCAACAACGGCTGTCTCGGAATGGTTCGCCAGTGGCAGGAGCTTTTCTACAGGAAGAATTATTCCGGTTCCATCCTGTCGGTCAAGGACAGACCGAAAAACGAGAATCTCGACGGCGATCTCAAGTACGATTATCTGCCTGATATCGTAAAGCTCGCCGAGGCTCACGGCGCTAAGGCATATCGCGTGATCGATCCCGCGAAGCTCGACGCCGTCATTTCCAAGGCTGTCAAATCCGGCGCGACGACGCTGGTCGAAGTCATCGTCGAGCCGCGCGCCAATGTCTATCCGATGATTCCCGCGGGCAGGCCCGTGAGCGACATGGTTTTCGACTGATTTATCGGGAGGTTTTTAAAATGAGTGAACAGATACACAGACTCAACTGTTATGTCGAGAACCGTCCTGGAGTTCTTGCCCGTATCGTCGGGCTCATTTCAGGTCGCGGCTACAACATTCAGACTCTTAACGTCGGGCCTACCGAAGACGGAACCGTTTCAAGAATGAAAATCGATATTCTCGGAACCTCCAAGGTCATCAACCAGATCATCTGCCAGTTGCGCAATCAGGTCAATGTCATCGAGGTGACGAGCCGCAGGATGTGATCGGCGGCGTGGGGGTACTGCATGAATGTCGCTGTAATCGGCAAGGGGCTCATAGGAGGGTCGCTTGAGAAAGCGGCCCTTCGCGCCAAGCATAATGCCGAGGTTTTCAGAGGCCGCGGGCCCGTTCCCGATTTGAAAAAATTCGATTTTGTCTTTATCGCCGTGCCCCCATCGGCCGTTGAAGGAATCGTGCGTGCGATTGCCGCGGCCGGAACGTTGCGTGACGGGGCGGTCGTTATGGACATATCCGGCGTCAAGGGTTCCGTTTGCCGTGCGCTTTCCGATTTCGCAGGCGCCAAAACGTGGACTTTCATCGGCGCTCATCCGATGGCCGGCAAAGAGAAGCTCGGTTATGCGAACTCGTGCGAAAATCTTTTCGACGGGGCGTCGATGATCTTGACGCCGTTCGAATCGGCTGACCGATTGGTCGTCAAGGCGACGTCGGAGTTTCTTAAAACGCTCGGTTTCTTCAAAGTCGTTGTTACCGATACCGATGATCATGACGGGATGATCGCTTATACGAGCCAGTTATGCCATCTTGTTTCGTCTGCTTACGTGCGTGAAGAACTTTCGGCGCGCCACTCCGGCTATTCGGCAGGCAGCTTTCGCGATATGGTGCGCGTCGGCGCGCCGGATCCGGATACATGGACGGAGCTTTTTTTTGAAAATAAAAGTCATCTCCTTCCTGTTCTCGACAGATACATAAAACGTCTTGTCCGGTTCCGCGAAGCGCTCGCTTCCGACGACAGGGCGACGCTTCACGCCGATCTCGAAGAGGGCGTGGAGGCAAAAAGGAAAATCGACGAAGAGAAGTGACGCGATGAAAATCGGGAAATTTTTGAAGCTTGAAGTCTACGGCGAATCACACGCTCCTAAAATAGGCATGCGTCTTGAGGGATTTCCGGCCGGGCTTAAAATAGATTTTGACGCGCTTAAGGCGTTTATGGAGCGCCGCGCTCCGGGCAGGGATGAGTTTTCGACTCCGAGAAGCGAGCCGGACGATCCGCTGTTCCTTTCGGGCGTAAGTGACGGTGTAACGACCGGAGAGACGATTGAGGCCGTGATCGTGAATACCAACACGCGGAGCGGCGATTACGAAAAGAGCATTCCGCGGCCCGGGCATGCCGATTATCCCAATTGGGTCAAGTACGGCAGGATTCCGGCGGGCGGCGGTTCGAATTCGGGCCGCATGACGGCTCCGATGTGCGTCGCGGGGGCTCTCGCCCTGCAAACTCTCGCCGACCGGGGCGTCAGCGTCTCTTCAACGGTTGAGTTTACGGGTGATATTCTGGCCGCCAAAGCCGAAGGCGATTCGGTCGGCGGCGTAGTCGAATATGAAATCAAGGGACTTCCCGTCGGTCTCGGAGGCTCGATGTTCGATGGTATCGACGGCTCGATCGCCGAAGCGGTTTTCGGTATCCCCGGCGTGAAGGGAATTGAGTTCGGTAACGGTTTTAAAGCCGCAACGCTTAAGGGTTCTGAGAATAATGACGCATTCGTGATCAAGGATGGTAAAGTCGTAACCGAGACGAACCGCCATGGCGGCGTCCTTGGCGGGATGACGAGCGGAATGCCTCTAGTGTTCCGGGTCGCGTTAAAGCCGACTCCGTCCATCTACAAGTCTCAGAAAAGCGTCGATCTTAAAACCATGGAGCCGGCGGAGCTCACCGTTCGCGGCCGTCACGATCCGTGCATCGCTCTGAGAGCGCGTCCCGTAATCGAGGCGCTCGCGGCTTTCGTTGTTCTCGACGTCATTCTCGCTGAGGCTTTTCCTGTTGAATTCCGCGGATTCGATCCGTCGAAGTTCAGGAATATTGTCGTCGATTCCAATGTGGCTTCTCTTTATCCGACGATTGCCGAGAAGGCGATTTTCACGATTCCTTCGGGCGAAGAGAATAAAACCATAGAAACGGTCACTAAAATATGGGCCGCGTTTGCCAAGGCCGGCTTGGGTCGAAAGGATACCGTTACCGCCGTCGGCGGCGGAGTTACGGGAGACCTCGTCGGATTTGCCGCGGCGACATGGATGCGCGGGATAGACTGGGTGAATGTTCCGACGACGCTTCTGTCGATGGTTGACGCGTCGTACGGCGGAAAGACGGCATGTGATCTGGAGTGCGGAAAGAACATGGCCGGCGCGTTTCATCCGCCGCGCCGGGTAATTGTTGACGTTGAGTTTCTTAAGACTCTGCCGCCTCGCCGGATAGCCGACGGCAAGGCTGAGATGATTAAGCATGAGATTATCGGCGGCAGAACGAAAGTCGATTATTCCGCAGTGCCGTCGGCCGATGAAATCGCCAAGAATCTATCTGTTAAGATCGGTATCGTCAAGGCAGATCCTCTCGAAAAAATCGGCGAGAGGGTTAAGTTGAACGCAGGACATACGGTGGCGCATGCAATAGAGAAGGCTACCGACTACGCCATATCCCACGGGGAGGCTGTCGCCATAGGGTGCGTTGAAGAGGCTCGACTTGCGGAGCGCATGAACCTCGCGGATGAAGGCTGGGCGGACGAGCTCGCCGAGCGCTTTGAGTCGGCGGGGCTTCCGGTTGAATTTCCCGAGGGGCTTGATTTTGAAAATCTCAAGCCTTTAATGGCGGGCGATAAAAAGCGCGAGGCTGATACTGTCGTCTTTGCGCTTCCGTGCGCATGGGGTGATGTTAGAACAGCGGTACTTTAAAGAAAGGGTTAAAAAGACATGAATACAAAAAGATTGTATAAAATCATTCCTTTGAGCGTTTTGATCTCGCAGTTTTCGGTGTTTGCGGCTCCCGTAGTTCCCGGCGAGTATACCGATCCTTCGGTACTTAAAAAGACGCTTGAAGTTCAGCAGGACTATGTTACGCCTGTTGAATTTCAGTTCCCATATATTTCAACTTATTATATAAAGCCTACGATCTCCACTAAAGAGAAAGTTGAAATTGGCTTTTATGTAACCGATTGGGATCACTCGCTCGTTCGCAATCTAGATGATTCGCACCGCTTCGATGTTTTCTTAAACGTGGTGGCTCCTAACGGTAAAGTTTTTAAACGCACCCTTAATTCAGTTAAGTCTGGCGATGGTAAGTTCGAATTTAAACCTTTCCCAAAAGGAGAATACAAGTTTTGTGTTTGGGCGGTAGATCTTAAGCGTAAAACTGAATCTCATCGCGTTTGGCATACTTTTCGCGTTTTTGAACCGAGCGAACTTACGATTAGCGCTGATAAGACATATACAATGACGAAGGAGGATCTTGAAAAGTATTCGCTTTGTAACCGCGGCGATCATGGGCGTAAAGTTTATGTTAAAGTTACTGAACCTGGTAAAATGTCATCTGCGGAGCGTTTTGCTAAAATCAAGAATCAAGTAAAAGAATATGCTAAGTCTAATCCTCAAAAGTCTAAGGATGGTAAATTAGGCTACACGATATTCATCCCGATGCTCGATGGTAAAGAATTACACGGCTCATTTAAATCTACAGTAATAGTTTTTGATCCAGGCTACGATACTAATCAAGTTGAACAACTTTCAATTAAAAATGCAGACGGAATAAATAAACTTCTTAGAGATAAACTCGCCGAAGGCTTTAAAAAGGTTGTTCTTTATCCTGGCACTTACCGAATTAGCTCTAAAAAATACGTGTCTATGCCTTCAAATATGACATTCGACCTTAATGGAGGAACTCTTAAGCAGAACCAATTCGCCGGAGATAGTTCAACAATTGTTGGTATATACCACGCTTACGACGCCCACCTTATTAACGGTACGCTCGAAGGCGACTATTATGAACACGACTATGAGAACTCCAGAAGCTCTGAATGGCCTCTTGGCTTCTCTTTAGCCGGCAACTCCCACTATTCTACTGTTGAGAATATTTATGTTAAGGATATTACCGGTTATGGCGGCAGTAACTCTCAGCGTCGTAGTGGCGATTTACCTTGGGAATATAAAAGGCAGATTGGAAAGTTTGTCGAAGGTAAGCTCGATCGAAAAACAGGCGAAGTCATTACTGGTACACCTAACTTCTAT
>JAEIGA010005794.1_pt1 | contig 18828 bp, 39 predicted proteins | sample 9270691 | NCBI WGS metagenome assembly JAEIGA01 (sample SAMN17057246, study PRJNA624740) | gut metagenome | biome: biome; isolation source: fecal sample | host: Bos grunniens | place: China: Xizang | collected 2019 | reverse complement strand
GTTTGCCCAAAACTTGAAATCAAGGCGTGACGGGGGGCATATATTTCCTGAACCAGTCCTCAATGAACTTCTTGTACTCGTCCTTGTCCCTGTCTCCTACACTTTCAAGCCTTGCAAGACACTCAGCCTTTGATGTATCTATGAATATCTCCCTGGCTCCCAGCTCCCTGCACATCCGTTCACGTTCTGCTATGAGCGGAAAGCCACCGACTATGTAACAGTTGTCCCATTTGCCTACTCGATACTTGACTATCTCCATGAGCTTATCTCTCATGTTGAAGACCACTGCATTGAGCTTTGGCGGCTTAGTGTGTATAGGTTGTCCGGAGACGGCCACCCATATACTATCTATGTCCACCAGGAGATCACCCGGTGATGATACTGATCGAACATAGGTTGACTTTCCGGCCAACGGAGGACCATACACCAGGAATATCTCACGCTTTGTATAGCCAAGCTTGTGGTGTATGTGGTTGTGTGTCTTATGTGATACTATTTGAATAAGCCCTGGATTAAGAGATATGTTTCTATCATTAACATTTTCTTCTGTTAAAAAAATTGTATGATGCAGGATGATATCATAAGCATTTACTATAGGCTTGCCGGTCACTTCATCATAAACAAAACCATCATCTCTTACTCGCTCATTTATTATTATATCCCGGAATCGTTGCCACTCTTTGCTTCTATAAAACGAATACAATGTAAACATTACGCATAACTCCATGTATATCCACAAGAAGATTTTGAACGACCGCTCAAACAATTACTAATTGCAGTATTTCTCACGTTCATGTCAGTTGCTGCTTCTTTAAGTGATCCATAAATTATTCCGGCTTCATTGCATTTTATTTTTATTTTACTTTTTTGAGCCGTTCGCTCCGGCTTAGTTCCATAGTTCGCATTATATATACGATCGCACCATTCTAAGTTATCAGCAGCATTGTTAGATTTATTTTCGTCTTTATGATTTACTTCTGAATATCCGTTAGGATTATCTATAAATGCCAGAGCCACCAATCTATGAACATATACTGTATGCTGTTTTCTATTGCTAGTCCAATTAAACCTAAGATATCCATTGCCATTATCAATAGGCTTACATTCATGATATTCCTGAGTATATCCTTTGTTTTTTACATACTTGGTTCTGACATTCCCCAAGTTTGAAACCTCATAAAGAATGTCAAAACCATATACTTCTTTCCATACTTCCATTTTCTTTACCGCCTTTCCGTAAAGTGCCTTATTAAAAATTAAGGAATGTGCTAAGGCTTGCACAGTTTCGGTAGCTAACCTATCCTCAATTTTATTAACTTGTTTTAATTAGAAATAGCGTGATGTCAACTATAGGCTTGCCGCAATGTTCACAGATAATCTGACCGTCCTGCTTTACTCGATCTAACTTGATAACCTCAATAAGCTTCTGCCATTGCTTTGAGCTATAGAATGAATGTAACGTGTACATTATAAAGGACCTCACCACGAACTATCTTCCAGCTTCTTCTTCTGGATTTCTATCTCTTCTTTCCGGAGTGCTAATGCCTGAGGATCATTTGCCCAGTTGTCTGCATCATAGTTTTTCAGAAGCAGATTGAGAGCTGCCACATCCGGAAGCGCCGCTTTAACGTATATCTCTTCTCTGATAGTTACCAGTTCTCCGGCAAGATTTCGTTCTTTGATAATCTTCTTTTCTTTGTATTCAAAACCTTTAGCTTTCTGAATTAATGCAGACTTAAGATCTTCTACTAATAGTTTGCGCCCCTTTTTAAGGCAGTCGTTTAAAGCCACATATTGTTTTTTGTATTTCTTAAAAGTTGTCCAAGATATCCCTAAGACCTTAGCTATTTGTTCTTCTGTCATAGTCAAAGCCATCTCCGATATCTTATCTAAGTATGGCTCAACGTGTGTCTCATACTTGTTAGGCCTTCCAGCCATACGCATCACCTCAGCAGTTCATTGACTCTTTGCTGAACTTTTTTATAATCGTATCCGGCATTTATGAGCCTGCGTTTTCTCTCTTCACCAACGCCCCACTTGCCGGCTATAACTTCCTTTGCTATTTCATCAATGGATTTCATGACATCATCACGGATATCCATGTTAGCCACTCTGCCTTCCTTCTTACCGTATACGCAATAATGACGATAATACAGAGGATAGTCATCACCATACGCCGCCCGGAGATCTGCATAGTTATTCTTGTATATGATCACGTTGAACTCTTTATTTGCCTGTCTACACTCTTTCATTCCGTATTTCGTGAAATGTTTAAACAACTGAGTGCTGTCTGTTCCAAAGGCTCTCTTCAGATCATCATACTTATTGCAGTAATAAGCACTATCAAACACATCCTTGTAATCAACGCCTTCGTAAATATACGGAGGATATGTCTCAGCCTGGTAATCAACCCAGGGCAACTTCCCCCACTTAGTCCATGTCCTTGCATTTCCGGAAGTATTTCCAAGATTTGCTACGTTCGTGATCTGTACTTTGTTTTGCCACTTTGGAGTACATTCGATAGCCTGGCTGTTACCGATATATAATCCGCAATGACCATCCACCCAGAGATAAGCTCCCAGTGGAATGTTCTTAAAATTCGTGCTTACATCTGTACACATCTTCAGGAGAGTAAGCTCGTCAGTATCAGGAGGATAGCCAGTCTGTCCATAATGAGGCAGCTTGCCTCTGTCCCATCCGTAAAGGATCGCTTTGATAGTTCCACAGCAATCAAACGCATAATAGTTCTTGCCTACCAATGTCCGAAGATAATTAATACGGTCCTTCGTGTACCATCTTGGAAGCCGTTTCGCACATGAATTTATTAGATCATTTGTAAGGAGCTGTCCCAGCGTTCCATTTGCATAAACTGTATTATAGTAATTTGCTATGTCCTTAGCTTTAGCCACAAAGTCCTTATTACTCATTATGATACTCATCAGCTTACTCCCTTCTCCAGATCCTCCAGCCGGTGATTGATCACCTTGATCTGTTCTTCAACTATCGGGATCCTTTCAGCGTAATTGTTATGTTTCTCCACTTTCTTTTCCAACTGTTCGATCCTGTAGCTCATAAGCTTGAGACCGCCCCAGGATCCGAGTGCTGTGCCTATCAGCGATAATACACCAACTATCACAGTAGCAGCGGCTGTTGTCATATCCATCATCACTCCTCTTCCTTAGGTGCAGATGTCTCCTCCGGAGCTGAAGGCGGCTCGATCATATTATCGGAGCTGTCTGCCAGCCCCTCACCAATCACATAACCGACCACCGCTGCACCTGCAAGAATGAGTGAAGCTATCTTCTGAGCCTCACTATCAGCATGACCAAAATATACATAAAGCATCGAAACGAATGACGCTACTGCCATCCATAACTTCCTGCTTGTTAACTTGCGTTTCCAGTCTATTTTCATGAGATTGAACCTCCCTTTTGATTAAACTTTCACCAACTACCACAAGTTTATCTCGCAAATCAAAGAAACGCCAGACCGTCTATGTTACACCGATGTTACACGAATGTTACACGAAAAGCCGAAAAAGCACCCAAAATGAGTGCTTTTCAGTAGATCACAGGAATATTTCGTAGATAAAGTCATCGGAGAAGAGAACCGCTGCAAGATCGTCTATCAACCTCCGTTTATTCCGACTGATGGTGGTCTCAGAAGTATTAAAGTATGCAGCCACTTCTTCTCTGGTATACTTCTCGAAGTAATACAGGCTGATGACTTCAAAGTAATAATCCGATCTGATGGTATCCAAAGCCACTTCTATTTTTCGACAGAGCTCTTTTGTCCGTTCCTGATCCGATAGCTTGAACTTAGGATAGTTCCTGAGAAGTTCCTCCGTCTTTACAGCAGCGGTTTTCCGATCCCCTTTTATCAACCCTGCACCCTTTAGCTTCAGGACCGTCATGTTGACGGTTTCCTCTATGATCTGATCCACATCTTTCTTCAACTTCAACCCTCCTTATCTTGACACCGGCAGCGGCTACTTTTCGATAGTATTCCGGATAGCTGTAAAAATCGCTCCACCGTGTTAGCCAGTACCTGAATAACTCCTCCTCACTGCATTCCGTTATCTTTCCATCAATAATGTTCATGGCTTCCTTTCAGCGATATCATGCCTCTGTCTCGCTTTGGCTCACCCTCCTCGAACAGCAGGCAGTTATGATAGTTTTCTCCTCTTCGATCAATGACATTCTTATGCTCATCCAAAGTAAGTGTACTGGAATCCGTTGCACAACAATAATTGCAGTAGATGTACATATTCCGGTGTCCTATGCAACAAAGCCATCCAAGGTTGTAACCACTACCATGATACTTACACTTCAGACACCGCTCCTTGTCAAACTTTGGCTTCTTCTTTTGTTGTCTCCCCATAGCCCTTTACCTCCTCACTACCTTCTCAAGCTCTGCGTAAATTGCCCGAAGTGCATCGTCATAGCCGGTGTTCCAGTCCATTGACTGAGACGGGTTCCGGCTGTTATAAAGCTTGCCCATCTTATCCATGACCTGAATGATGTCATGCTGAACTTCTGCCTTGCCTTTTCTGTAGCCTTTATCAAAGTAGATTTCAGTCGTTGTCACTGTTCTCATGATCTACCTCCTCACGTTCTCTCAAGGTCCTATCAAGCTTATCGAGGAAAGCTTTCGTAGCCTCAAGATATCCATCAGTCCTACCTACATTATATCCCATCTTATAACCTTGCTGATAACCTTGTTGATATGAACTAGTCGCAAATTCCTGCATATCATTAATACATTCATCATTCATTCAAGTTTACCTCCTCGGCTATTACCGGATTACCGTCTTTATCAAGCCTTGCATATTCTTCAAAGACAGTAAGTACACATTCCTTACCACAAATATCACTTTCACAATCTGGATGTTTTCCCGAATCGCAAACATAATACTTCATTCGCTTTCACCTCTCACAAAGTCCTCACAAGCCACCTCGTCAGCTTCTGTATTCCCCCGTGAACAAGCATCCGTGTCCTTGATAATGCATTCAGAACAAATGTGTTTTATTCCTCTATACGGTTCGGGCAACGGCATCCAAGCAGTCACATTCTGTGAACACCACCATCTATTATTGCCATTATCAAACCAATCAATTCCAACCAATGCAAGTCCACAAGCATCATCTGTCACGAGGACTTCATCATCGCTTTCAGGCAACCTCTCACTGCAAGGTATCCACCTCGGCTGTGTTTCAACTAATTCATCAAGCATTCGTGATAAATCGTCATATTTGTTGCAATTATTATATGCCTCATTGATATCATCAAAATAATTGAGTATATCTTGCTTAGTCATTCTTCCACCTCCATCTTTACCCCACAGTTCGGGCAATACTTATCCACCGGATACATTCTGTTATCCTCTTCTTTGCAAGCTGAGCATCTCAAGTGGTATATATCACCGTCGATGTATGTAACCTCCCAATGCCCTATCTTCGGCTGTGGTGTGACGGGTGGCATTTCCTCGATAATCTGTCTTGCGTGATGTACCACTATATGTTCTGCACCATCCATTTTTAAGTCGAGCAAATGCTTTCGCTCTTCGTCTATCTTTGCAAGCAGTGCTTCTCTGCTGATACAATCCTCGCAAGGTTGTTGTTTTTCAAGCAAATAGATATATTTCCATAAATCTCCACTTTCTTTTTGGGTGAGTGCTAATCCTCTTTTTAATTTACTCCTTGCAAGCAATGCCTGTCTGCTGATACAATCCTCACACAGCGGTCTCTTTCTCTCAAAATACTCCCTTGCTTCTTCCTCTTCTATGGCTTCCCATTTTTCGTATTGTTCTCTGGCTTCTTTTTCTTCAAGTGCTTCGATTGCCATTTTCATTGCCTCAAGTGCATCACCTTGCGAATGGCATATTTGTATAGTGATTTCAAACCATCTGATTGCTTCTTTGTTTGTCATTCTTCTACCTCCGCTTCTATCTTTATTTCCTCTTCAGTAGCATCAGCCCACTTCCACGTCTGATACAACGCCCAGCTTATAGGCTTTCGGATATAGTCTGCCTTCATGGCTTGTTCAACGCATCTTTCAAGATACAATTCCGCATCGTATATATTCACTTTAGGATGTTTCTTCTTTGCCATCAGCATCCACCTCCACTATCAATCCATCAACCTCGTCTGCTATGATCTGAGCATCGGTAAGGTCCGCCCAGCTCCCCCAGTACCACAGCTCACCATTCGAGTAACGAGCTACTATATATCGCTCTGCCGTCTTTGGCACGTTATAAATCTTTACTTTGCAAATCTTATCCATAGCTATCTCCTCACCTCCTATAATTCAATATCCTTGATCATACTGATGGTTATCCTCAGCTCGTCTTTCATTGCTTTCACATCACTGGCTGAATATGTCAGAGTATTATTTCCATCCCTGCTGATGTAACCATCCGTTATAAAGTCATCCAGCTTTTCAAGACTGTTTATGATTTCAACCATTGTGCTTATTTTCATCGTCCTCTCCTCCTTTACAAATCTATTCTTTAATATCTTGACAGCCTGTTCACGCGTCATCGGAGTCATCGCTATCACCTCGCATATCACGCATATCAGCCCCACATCTCGGGCAAAACTCAAACGGTTCCACCTCGACATCCCCAAAATCAAATTCACTATGGCAGAACGGACAATGAGCATCTTTTTCTTTTTCAGCCCAATAAAATTCCCATGCACCTTTATTCCGGAGTACAAGATATCCGTGTTCCATCAGTTCCTCATATCTCCCAAGCTGCTGAATAATATTCACATTCGCATCCGGCTTCAGCTTATAGCATTCGGCTACCTCATCATATTCAGTCAATCTTTCCATCCTCTTCCTCCTTGTGCTTTGCTATGTACTCACGCATCAGCCTGTTTAGAACCTGTGAACGGCTTATACCTTTCCGGTCACATATTGCCTTGAACTCTGCCATCTCATCCTTGTCACAGCTAAGCGTATAATTGACCAATCCATACTTCTCTCTGTATATCTGCTGCTTTGTCTTTATGTTATGAATTACCATCCTGTTACCTCCCTTTATTCTGTTGCAAGTATGAATATCAAAAGTAAAAGCAAACCAATGCAACAAAAGAATATTATCAAATCGCTACTCATACTTACCTCCTTACCATATTGCTCCGGTGTTCTTCGGAGTCCTGAGTATTCTTCTGGATTCTGTCTTTCCCGGAATGTAGGGCTCTGTCAAGGTATCACCCTGAACGATCACTGCATCTATTCCTAGTAATGAAAGTTGTATGTAACTCATATACACTGCCAGCCAATCAAGATCCTGACCTACCACCTTGAGCTTCTTTTGATAATTGATGCCCCTCTCTTTGAGATACTTTGCAGTAGCTATCACCATTCCTCCGGATCCGATTGACGGCTCTGTCATGTGTATTTTTTCCTCTTTCAAAATATCTTCAGAGGCTCCGATCTTAGCCACCATCTCTGATACATGAAACGGAGTGAAGAACTGACCTGCTGATGCATTCCCGGCTCCGGATTCCATAAATATCTCACCGAGAAGATCTCCGATTTCATAATGCAGTGCTATCGCATAGAGCCCGGTCATCTTAACAAAAGCATCATGTTCATTTTCATCGTACTTGTTCCAGAGTGAGTTATAGATATCCTCCCGGTGCTGCCATATTGCATCATGCCTGAGCACACAACTGTTTTGAATCGATATGGCATACATCTCACACCAGTCTCTGAATATCTGATATGGATTATATTTGCCGGATATCCCCTGAATGGTATCTGCTATCTCTTTCTTGTAATTTCTGTTCTCTTCCAAAGTGATTAATCACCTCCTGTAAATCCTTGATATATTCCATCTTGTCCCAGCCTTCAATTTCGCATACAGTCATATCGATGAGGATATCCCTGTAAAGCCGTTCAATCATTCGATGCCTTGCCAATGTATTGAGTGCTTTTGATATATCATCCATTTCATTATCCTCCTATATTCCCGACATAGTTGTTAGTATCAGCTGAGTATCTTGATTCTCAAGTTCCTGAATGATATGGATATATACCTTTTGTGTTGTAGATATACTTGAATGTCCCAACCTCTTCGACACCGATGGCGTTGATACTCCATTTGCAAGCAATACGCTGGCATGAGTATGCCTAAGCCCGTGTATCGTTATCACCGGAATGCCCTGCTTCTTACAATGCCGTTCAAGTATTCCATTGACCGTTGAATTGTAAACAACCGGATTTATATTCACAAAGATCGGAGCCTCTTTATCCTCAAGGTTTTTAATAAGCACTGAAAACTTTGTTGCCACCATCCAATCGAATGTTACTTTCCGGACGCTTGAACGGTTCTTTGTCTTATCAAATCCACCACCATTCTTATAATTCCATGTCTTATCAATATTCAAAGTCAGCTTCTCAAAATCAAAATCATTCGGAGTCACTGCCAGAGCTTCGGAAAACCTGAGCCCTGTTTTAGCTATAAGAAATATCAGCCAGTCCCATGAAGGCTCCGGTCCTAAAGTCAAATCCTCAAGCAGCTTCTTAAGTTCGTACTCAGATAAGAACTTCAACTTCTTCTGAGCCGGAGATTTACCCTTGATAACAACTTTCCTTGTTGGATCACGCTCGATAAGGCCCTCATCAACTGCGTCCATAATGCAGGACTTGATTATATGATGGAAATCATAGCAAGTTGCTTTTTCATGTGTCTCAGCGTATTCATTGATAATCATCTGATAAGCTTTCCGGTCAATGTCACCGATCTTCATATCTCCGATAATCGCATAAAGGTTTTTATAAGCCATCCGGTATTTCTTAAAAGTGACTTCTCTCACAGCTCCTTTCTTGTATGTATTCATCCAATCAAGAAAATAACTACAAAATGATGTTTCATTTTCCTCTGCCTTTTTCATCCTTGTTTCTCCCATTTTACATTTCAATTTCGCAATCATCACGGCGGTCAAATTCATCTCCGGATTATCCCTGAGCTTCACATCTTGGTTAAGCCTTGCAAGTTCTGCACGAGTCAATTTCACCAGGTTATCCTTTGAGAAGTTCTGCTTGTTGCCATCCAAGAAGATCACCACCTCATCCTTTCCGATCTCATCCTTGTAATACTCCCGATATACCACTCTCTGCTTGAGCTCCCATGTCTTAGGCTCTTTTGTTTTAACTTCCACATAACCATCAACATTGATCCTCTCGGATCCTACAGGCTTATGGTTATGAGGCATCTGTCCCTTTTTGAACATGGTAGGCGCCATTTTTTCATAAACTTCCTTTGAGACTTTTTGCCCTTTATTATGTGCTTTTTGTCCTTTTTGGAACCGTCCACCTTGAGTCCCCGACCTAATTTTGTACCTACACTTAAAATTCCCGATATTACTCTCCGTTAAGACAATCCCAAACCTCTCATCAAAAGCCTGCCTTATTTCCGCCTCAGTATGCCCCGGAATGTATTCCAGCATGAATTCCACATACTCCGGATGCTTCGACCATTCAATTCGTTCATTCATAGGCTGCTTCTTTCTGAGCCAAGCGCCTCCTCAGGTTCTTATTCTCCACCATCAAGCCCTCATTACTGATACCCAGCAGCGGAATATCAACAGTCCTTCCTGTCCCATATTCGTCAAACTGTTTCTGAGCATCCAACGCCAGCTCTGCATTCTTCAAGATCACAGTCGCCGTCTTTGTTATGCTTTCCGATTTCCTTATCTCACGATCAAGCTGCTCATCGGTGAGATCATCGTTCTCCAACTTCCTGATCTGACTGAACAGGATTTCGTTTAAGTCATTCAGATTGTTCATTGCTATCACTCTCCCTTATCCATCTGGGTCTGTTCATCCAATCCATCTGCCATCCGGAGTCCTGTGCTATCTTAATCTGCCTCATATTCTTCATGCTTGCCCTTGCTGCAAGCTCTCCAAGTTCCACCAGGAGATAAAGCTCTGCTTCAGTCATGGGAATGTCTCTGTAATCACAGGACAGCTCTGATATGACTGTACTCATCGCTGATCTGAAGCCATCCACATATCCGGCTGACTGTCCCAGGATATAATTCAGCTCTGCAATGTCTATATCATCTTTCAAGAGCCGTTCCTCATAGATAGCATTCACATCACGATCCATCTTTCTAAGGTTATCTCTCTTTCCTTCCAGTTCTCTGATAGTCTTGTCTAATGCACTGATCTCTGCATCAAGTTTTTTGATTTCTATATTTTTCATTTATTACTCCTCCTGCTTTCTTTTCTTATCCATCCTACTCTTATCGATTGCCCTGTATAATGTCATCAGCAATTCTTCCACCAGATACTTATCAAAACCTTTAAGACCGCTCCACTTCACCTGGTATTTATCTGCAAGGCTTTCAATCTTATACAGGTCTTCTTCTCCATACACTGCTTCTATCAGCCGGTAATAATCTCCCATCATCTGATATATTTCCGGCTTCTCCTTTTTTAATTCCATCCTATCCTCCTTAGTGGAATGGCAGGTCCATCTCTCCCGGATCAAGAAACTCCTCCGGATCAAGTGCTTCACCTATGAAGCCATCAGAGTCCCAGCCATATACTATCTTTTCATCCATTGAATTCTTTAAGCGCCTGGTTGATTTTTCATAGATCAAGGGAATGAATAGGTCCTGAAGACCTGTCTCCCGTTCCTTAACCACTTCAATGATATTATCTGCATAATCTTTCCAATCCTTACCTCTGTATTGTTTATATCCCTTTTTGAAATCATTGTTATTCCGGTGAACGATGAAAGCATTATCTACTAAGTTTCCCAGCGATCCGCTGCCACCGACATCATCAAGTCTAAGGAAGCCCATTGCTTTTCTCGGATGTGCCACGAAGATAATGTGACAGTTGCAGACCATTGACAGGTTTTTTAACGTTTCCACAAATAGCTTTTGATGATCCCATTTATCAACTTTGCGGTCATCCGTGATATTGCTTAGATCAAGGATAGACATATTATCAATTACTACCAGATCAGCTTTGTAATCTTTAATGACCTTTTGCAGCACTTGAGCTATCTCCCTGAAATTACTCCCATAATCATTGTTGTAAAGATAGAACTTATCATCCAGCCAGTCTGCTATCTTTGGTTTAATATCATTCCTGCAATACCAGAAATTATCATACTTCCTTGACTTCTCCACGAAGTCCTTGCCGGCTGCCTGCTGGAAGAACCAATTCATAAAGCGCTCATTTTTAAGTTCTCCGGAATACACCAGTGAACAGAAACCTTTATTGATGGCATTAAGAACCACCTGTGACAGCCAAGTTGACTTTGCAGCTCCTCTCATTCCACTTACCAGTGTGATCTCACCTTTTGCCAAACCTCCAACCTTTTGATCAAATGCTTTAAGCCCAGTTGGAATACATACCCTCTCTTCTTTTGGCTTTGCCAGTATCTGTTTTGCACTCAGGAACATCTCAGCCGGTTTATCCGGAATCTCGATCTCCTTGTACTCAACATCCGTCCTCTGCCTATTGAATGCCTTATAAGCTTTCCATCCATCCTCTATCCTCTGATCCTGTTCAAAGGTCTTATCATCGTAGGCATCCGGCTCATACATCAACCTCAGTTCATGCCAGTCATGACCGCTGCAAGAGTTATGAAAGCACTTAAAGGCTATTGCTCCATTTGGCTGCTTAATGATAGTTGCATCCGGTGATTTGTGTGTGCTATCAAAGGGACACTCTTCAAGGACATATTTGGTGGTGTCTTTCCATGTATCAACCTTTGCCACCCTTATCCCATGCTCCTGAATCCACCCGTCAATATCGAATGATGATGTATGTCCTCTCTTAGGCTGTGGCAGCTCCTCATACTCTGCTGCCAGCTTCTTCAGCAATTCTCTTCTGACCAGCTCCACCTTATCCGGCTTTGTAATGATCCTTGACATCCTGTGAGGCCGTTCTTTCGTACTGCTGCCTTTTTGGGCTGTGGTTCCATACAGCTTTGAAATCCTTGCAGGGTTAAACACCTTTTTGTCGATCTCAATGTATCGATCTGTAAACATGAAATCCAACGCCTTAAGGCAGCGCTCAATCAGTCGTTCGTTCTCCGGAGTATTACCAAGGGCTATTCGATACAGCAAGTGGATGCCGTTGCCGGAAAGCGCCATGATCGGAGCCGGAAAGTCTCTCTCCCTTAAGTACTCCACTATACGCCTACCAACCTCATAAGCCTTGACCACTTCTTCCTTTGTTGAACTCACTCCGGTGCTTCTTACTGGATCAAGGTCTATCAGCATCCAATGATATCCAATAATGTCCTTGTCACCCGTAGTGATCTTAGCCTCTCGAAAACAATCTTTCTGTTCACGACTGTAGCAAGCCATATCGATATCATTCAATGTATAGAATATATTTGCTCCTCTCAGGTCCACTGTATTGAATGCTTCCAGAAGTCTATCCACATCCGTGAAGTATCCACTAATGGTCTTCCTGCCTTTAAGTATTCTTATTTCGAACAGCTGACCATCCTCTTTGATGAGCTGAAGAGCCTCTTTGATTTTTTCATTGTCAATTATTGCCATTGCCTTGTTCCTTTATTCATATTCATATCCACCAGGAGCCAAAAGAGGAGAAGCTTTCTTTTGTTCTTGTTCATTCTTATAATTATTCTTAGATAGTTCTATATTATTCTTAAGTTGTACTCGGTCAGTGTCTCTGTCACTGTCTCTGTATATGTCTCTATTAATGTCTTCATCTATGTCTCTATCAGTGTCTCTGTCACTGTCTCCATCAGTGTATACCTTATCTTGATAATCGCTATATTTTACAACGGTTATAAGTGTATACTTCTTATTTGGACATTCGACTTCTATCATGCCCATTTCTGCAAACTGTTTTAGTATGCCCGAAACTGTATTTGTTGAGCATCCCCACGCCTCCTGAAGTTTTCTGTTACTGGTAACAAACTGACCTCTCTTGATCTGAATCAACCTGCCATTTGCAAACCATTCTTTGTCTTCATAATTTGCACTAAGAAGAATATGGATCCACGCCTTTAACCTCCGATTATCAGACCATACAGCAGAATTAAGTAACTTCTTATGAAGTTTGATCCATCCCTTTTGCTTACTTGCCATCTGTCTCACCTCCCAGCAGCTTCACTATCATAGCCCCTGTCTGTTCCTTATTGCAGAACCTAAAGCTCACTCCATACCGTTCTCTCATGGTATTCATGGACTTGAAGAGCTGTTCTCCGGTAACACCTCCACCCTTTTCAGGAATCTTTACCGGCTTGCCGTCTCTCATGATCCAGCGTGAAGGCTTTGTTCTTGGGCTCTGCCAAAAGTAAACATCCTCAAGGCTCTGGATATCATCACCATGCTCAATAAGAACAATCAGCTTGATATCATGTTCCTTTGCCCGGATCAGCTCTGCCCGGAACCTTTCATGCTGTTGGGTTATGTTTCCGGCTACCTCAAGCAGGTCCTTTTTTCGGTCAATAACCAGCCTCGGATTATCCAGCGACATATAATCACCGACATAAAGCTTGGATACGAAGAAATCTACTCCGAGATCACGGAGCTGCCCTTGTATTCGGACAAGCTCCTTCTTTTTCTCCCGGCTGTCAATCTGAATCTGCATAATTCTCCTCCTTAGAACGGAAGATCATCCGCTGCACCCTCCGGAATATCCATAAATCCAGTGTCTGTTGTAGGAGCTGAATTGTTGTTAGTGAGATACTTGGCAGCCGGTACCGCTGCACTGTCAACATTCTCATCAGAACAGAACCATCTCAGTTCATGTCTCATGGTAACTTTGCCGTTGTATTCGTTCTCTACCTCTCCAAATACTCCACCGATCTTTTTATTGGTAAACTGAGCCGTAAAGCCTTCACCCCATACCGACTCAACGCCATTTGAATGCTCAAAGCTGGTGATGAAGCCTTTGAAGTTCCTAGAACAGTTGCCGTCTGCATCTTCCACAAGGACATACTGGGTTCCATTTCTGGGCCATTTCTTATCCGGTCTGATGTCATTCCGGAATTCATTTGCAAAGTATTCCGGCTGACTGTCAGCCTTGGATGTATCGAAGTAAACGATAAGCATATTCTTACCCTTTTTACTCTTGGTCTCTTCAACTTTCTTAATCACCAGATGATGTCCTCCCAGTGATATCGGAGTATATTCTCCTCCTGCCTTGGTCTGTTCATAATTATTAGGTTTATTCATTGCTTAATCCTCCTTTGATTACCTGTTCTGTGAAATCTTCAAGATATGCCCGAACGCTTTCAGCATCCACATCATCATCATTCCACGCTTCATAAATGAGCTGCTGCTTCATCTCCTGAAGCCTCTTTTCGCTTATTGCGATTACTTTTTCATTTTTCATCTTTCTTCTCCTTACCTTCATTTTCTTTCATTCCGTAATATTTCCGGATCGCCACATCTACAGCTTTCAGATCGTTGGGAATTTCCAGATCAAACATATCCTCCGGTGATTTAGCTGTACTCTGTCCGTTTGTCTGGGTATAGAATTTATGATCCTGGCAATAGATAACAATATCAAAGCAGCCTTCTACTGTAAGCTTTTCATCAAGCATCTTTCCGATGGTCTTAGCCTTTTCTCGACCATCCGTATCTATTTCTGTGTGATGCAGGAAGTAAATGATCTTATCTTCCACATCACTCTCATTGATGGCATGGATTAAGCCTCTGAAGTTAGCAGCCATTTGCGTGAATTTGTCATAGCCTTTTTCATTGGCTCTATCAAAAAGCTCATTTGCCAGCAGATACTGACTGTCATCAATGGCTATACTCTTGCATTTACTCTGTTCGATGGCTTTTAATATCCATGCATACTTTGCCCTGTACAATGTGGCATAATCTTTTACACCCTCAAAGTTTGAAGGAACCTTTGCCACTTTTATGTCCGTCTTAAAAGGCAGCCTTCCCTTTTCGACTGAAATCACGCCTATTTCATCCGGTTTGAATTCCTTTAAGGCGTAAGTCTTACCGCTGCCAGATTTGCCTATTATCAATACTGGGATCATTCTTCTTCCTCCTCTCTCATTCGTCTTTTCTGTGTGACAGCTATAGAACAATAAAAATCACGAATAGTTTTGTATATTGCAGCATAATCATCTGGATCAATAATTTTGTCATTGATACTCCAATCAAACTTTGTACTATTTATCATTTGACCAAGTGCTATAATTTCAAGAGCATTTCCTATTCTGAAAAGTTCATCATTTATATTACTAAGTTCGTAATCTATATTTTCTAAATTAACCATAAGGCTTTTTGTATCAATCTCATTCATTATTGGTCTCCTCCTATCCTCTGAAATCATCATCATATAATCTCCATATGCCTTTAATATTCCATTTGTCCCACTCCGGAAATGCTTCATGATATGCTTCATAAAAGACAGTGGTTCCTTTCTTCTCAGTGGTATGGAACCTGAATGCCATCACTTCTGATCCATCCTTTTCGGTAAGCAGCATTACATAACTGTGATATACTTTCTTAGCCAGATTTCCATTATCCTTTAAATATTCCTCTAAGGTTTCAACCGGCATTCTTACTCCTCTCATATAGTCCCTCCTATCTAATACTCAAATATTCCGACTTCTCACCAAGATGTGCATAAGGGAATGCTGTCTTAGACTCTGAATTTGCCAGAGCTGTGAGATGGTCTCTTAAAGCCTGGTTATCTGCCTCGATCTTGATCTTCTGGAACTTATCCGGTAAGTTCTCAGGAGCACAGTCAAGGATCACCGGCTGGATGCTTGCCTTACGGATACCGAAGCTGTTATAAGCTGTCTTGAACTTGGTGTTTCCGGTGACTTTCATAGCTGCCATAAGAGCCTCCATCAGCCTCTGCTTGTTCTTCTTGATGGACTCTCTTCTTGCCTTGAGTCTCTGTTCCTCTTTCTTTAGTGCCTCAGCATCTGCCTCAAGCTGCTTCTTGATATAAGCATAGTTGTCTGCCTTTGCTTCAAAGTCTCCCTGAAGCAGCTCTATGCTGTCCTTGATGACCTCCTTGATGGTTTCATCATCAGTTTCTTCCTCAAGCATATCCAAAAGGTGTCTGTAATCCTGTGAAATCTCAAATAAATTACTCATTACTGTTTACCTCCTCAATCCCGTAAATATTGATTTCATCAATTAAAAGTCCTATCTCGGCCGCAGCCGCTCCAACCATATAGGGATAGACATCATCAGACCTCAGAGGACGGCTGCTTTTAAACTCTCTGTTGATCATCTCGATATAAGTATCAGGGTCCATCCGGAGCTTTTGTTCGATGGTCCTGAGATTCTCAATCAATTCGTTTGTGGTCATTATTTTACCCTCCTTATAATGCTCTGCATCTCGTCCGGCTCCTGTCTCGGAGTCAGAAGTCTCTTCAGCTCTTCACGCCTTGCTATGGTCAAGCAAGCCATATTCAGACCGCTCAGCAGTATCATCGATGTGATGTCGGCCCCGAACCATACAACATAGACATACACACCTATTGTGTTCAGGAATATCATGACATCCATCCAGAACTCATACCTTTTACCTATAGTTTTCCAAGTCATCATGCTTTTCCTCCTCTATCCTCATCCCGTGAGCTTCAGCCCATCTTTTCTCCTTTTTGCAAATCTCAGAGCTTCTCCATCCCTTTAATAGGTACAAGGTGTCGCAGGTCGTCATAAGCGCATAACATATGGTCATGTACTCCGGATCATCCTGCTTAAAGCCTATAGGCATATGGCTGAGGATCTGAATTCTGTTCACAATCCAGCCGATGCCATCATCGGTCATCCTGTTCTGGATTTTTCTTGCCCTTGTCTTGTAATAGCCGCTGCCTCTCCACTTTTCTTCTGGTACCCACCCCGGATGATCATCGATGGGTCCGGAAAGATATACTCTGCTATCTTTGTTCATTCCTTTTCTCCCATTCCTTAATTGCTCTATCTCTCAGGAAGCGGTCAAATTGATCCGGATCAACCAGTATCATTCTTTTTGGCTGCTTAAAAGCATCCGGATACTGTCCTGTCCTTATCATCTCGTCTACCCTCAAAGTGACTGTATTGACACACATCCCATACAAGTGAGCTAATTCTGTTTTTGTTAAGAACATAATTGTGCCCTCCATAGTTGGCGTTTTGCCAACTTAATCAGTAAAAAAAATACCGCCCACAGATCGTTTATAATAAGCAGCAAGCCTCTTTTTGATATCATCCTGCGGAATTCTTTCACCTGATTCGTATCTTGATATGGCAGATACAGTTAAATCAAGGTCATCAGCCACTTCCTGCATGGTCTTACCCTTCTTCTCACGGAGCTGACGAAGAGTATTCCCTATTGATTTTGCATCCATTCGGTATCCTCCTTTCTATATATTGTTGGCAATCTGCCAACATCTACAATATACCACCCATTAGACGCCGTGTCAACTAAAATATTGACATTTTGCCAAATAATTATATAATAATATTCAGGGGGTGATTTCATGAATAAATTTGGAGAGAATTTGAAGGCTCTTAGAATATTCCATCATTTGACTCAAGAGCAGTTGGCAGAAAAACTCGGACTTACCAAAACAACGATACATGGATATGAAGCAGGTAAGAGGACTCCAAGCTTTGAAATAGAGGAAGCTATTGCCGATTATTTCAATGTTTCACTGGATTCCTTAAGAGGACATCAACCTATTGATTTTTCAGTGCAGAACGATTCTCCTGAAATCCAGATGATAGTATCTTTCTTAAGAGATATGGATCATGAAGATATTATGAAAGTGATGGCTTTTACAGAATTTGTATGGAAATCCAAGAAGGGAGATGATCAATAATGTGGATCCAAGAATCAAGAGGCAGACTCAGACTCTGTGAGAGATACACGGACATGGACGGAAAAGTCCACCGTGTGTCTGTTCCGTTGATCAAGGATAGTCCAAAGGAACGGAAAACTGCATACATTGAGTTGATGGAAAAGATCAAGATAGCAAATAGTGGCGGATCAGAAATAAGATATGATGAGCTGGTAAAGAAATATGTGGAGCGCCCGGATATTAAAGATAGTACCAAGTCTACTTATCGAACCACGTACAAGCCTATCGGAGAGATCATAGGGAATCCGTTGGTATCAAACATCACTACCACCTTTGTCAAAAGGAAATTATCAGACTGTGATAAATGCCCTCAGACTAAGAACCGCTATGTCCACGCCCTGAATAATCTTTTGAAGTTTGGCATGGAATTCGGATACTGTTCTGACTTTCTGCACATCAAACCTTACAACATCCGTAGATCGGAAAGTATTGAAGATAAATACTTGACTTCCGAGGAGCTTGCAGTGGTCCTTGATCAGATGGAAGGAACCATCTACTTTTGGTTTACAAAATTTATGGCTCTTACCGGATGCCGTATCGGAGAAGCAGCGGCTTTGACTCTCCAAGATATTGATGGTGATTATATCCGGATCAATAAGACAGCCTGGAATGGACGGGTGCAGACAGCCAAGACAGAAGCCTCAGAACGAGAAGTATTTATCCAGGACGAACTCCGGGCAATGCTCATGGAATACATGAAGTGGCGCAACATCCATATGTTTGCGTATGGAATAAGAACGGACCTGCTTTTCATGAATCAATGGGGTAATATGATATCAGCTCCGGTGTATGATCGGTATGTGAAGACGATCCGGAGCGATAAGAGGCTTCATGCTCATATCTTCAGGCATACTCACGCATCACTTTTAGCAGAATCCGGATATTCTCTGGAAGCCATCAGCCGAAGACTGGGACACTCTAACTCCGACATTACTAAGAAGATTTATCTCCATATCACCGCAAAAATGAAGAAAACTGATGAAGAAAAACTC
>JAEIGA010005793.1_pt1 | contig 18831 bp, 15 predicted proteins | sample 9270691 | NCBI WGS metagenome assembly JAEIGA01 (sample SAMN17057246, study PRJNA624740) | gut metagenome | biome: biome; isolation source: fecal sample | host: Bos grunniens | place: China: Xizang | collected 2019 | reverse complement strand
GAAGTGAGTTGATGAATGATTCCGGTCTAAAGCAGTTCGGTCTTGAGGTGGTGGCGGCTTTTGATACCAACCCCCGTGTGGTGGGGCACAGCATTGCCGGAATTCCGGTGTTCCACATCAATGAACTTGAAGCAAAGATAAAGCGATATAACGTGAGAATAGGTATCCTTACTGTGCCCATCGATCGCGCACAGGAGGTGGCCGACAAAATGGTGGTGTGGGGTATCAAGGCTATCTGGAATTTTACACCCTTGCGCATACGCGTCCCCGAAGATATCGTTGTGCAGAACACTTCGCTCTATGCACACCTTTCACTGATGTTTAACCGCCTTGAGGGACTCCCCGGCGAAAATGATAAAGACAGATGAAGATTATTGCGGTAGGAAAGAACTATGCAGAACACGCATTGGAGTTTGACGGTACGGTTGAGAAGCCTGCTGTCCCCATGATATTCATGAAGCCCGACTCGGCAATCATAAAGAACGGCAAGCATTTCTATGTGCCTGATTTCTTGGGGCGCGTCGACTATGAGGCTGAGATTGTGGTGCGCATCAACAAGTTGGGGAAAAGTATCCCCGCCCGCTTCGCCTACCGCTATTATGATGCGATAACAGTGGGTATCGATTTCACTGCACGCGATATGCAGCGCGCCTTCATCGAGGCCGGTGCGCCGTGGGAACTTAGCAAGGGCTTCGACGGTTCGGCGGTGTTGGGTGAGTTCCGCCCGGTGGAGCAGTATGACATAAACAATGTGCCGTTTTCGCTTACCGTCGACGATAAGGTGGTCCAGAGTGCGAGTACAGCGCAGATGCTTTTCAAGGTGGATGAGATAATCGCATATGTCAGCCGTTTCTGCACTCTCAAGACCGGTGACCTGATCTTTACGGGTACTCCGGCAGGCAGTGGCCCAGTCTCAATAGGTACACATTTGAGAGGTTATATAAATGATGATAAAGTCCTTGACTTCCAAGTAAGATAATGATATGGGAATAAAGAATATATTGTTTGCACTGTGCGCGATGTGTGTCTTTACGGCGCGGGCGCAGTTTGCCGACGTCCAGTGGTCTTCGCTTCGTACAGACTCGCTGTTGCCTCATTGTGCGCAGGTGGTGGACTTGCCTGATGATTATGCTTTTTATGAGTATACGGCACATGTAGAGTATCCCGAATACCAGCGCATGACAGCCGAGGAAGTGGCACGCTATTCTTTGACAGGAAAGTATGCAACTCTGCCAGCTTCGCCATTAGTGGAGTGCCATGTGGGTATACAGGCGAAACAGCCTCAGCTTGACCTCTCATTTGTACCGGTTGTGATGCGCGACGGTGAGTATTACCGCATAAATTCATACAAGATTGTGGTGGACAAGGCTCTGCGTCCGCAAAGGAGTGCTGTAGCAACACGATCTACATCCGAGCGCTATGCTGCAAATTCTGTGCTCGCGTCGGGCAACTGGGTAATGGTCTCTGTCAGTGAGAACGGAATCCACAAGATTACCCATAACGAGCTCAAGAAGATGGGTTTTCAGGATCCTGCCAAAGTGCGCCTTTACGGTTACGGCGGCCATATGCTTCCTGAAAAAGGTGTTGAAAATCTACCTGATGACCTTTGTGAGGTTCCTCTTTGGCATGAGGACGGTTATATCCTGTTTTATGCTAAAGGTGTGGTCAGCTGGAGTTATACCCAACCGATGTTCTCGCATTCACGCAATGTGTATTCCGATTACGGCTGTTATTTTCTCACCGAAGGAGAGGTGGCTCCGATGGAATTTCCTGTCAAGTCCTTGCAGGCTACCGGCAAGGAATATACGACTTTTAAGGATTATGCCCTTTACGAGAAGGACAAGAAGAGCCTATGTGCCTATGGTAGGATACTTGTCGATGACTATGACTACTCGCAAGGGCGTGTGGTGAGCTATAAGTTCCCGGTAGCTGGTATTGTGGACGGCACGGGCATGCTTGAACTCTCTTTTGCAACGAACGGTGCTGAGGCGTCGCGTGTTGATGTGAGCATGGGTGGCACCCAGTTGGGCTCCCTCTCCATCGCATCCACTTCGGGCGGTGAGCTCGGCAAGATAGTCACAAGGAACTTCAAAATAGAAACGGGACTTGCCGACAATCCGGTCATCAAACTGTCGCACGCAGTGCAAAGTAATGCCGTCAGTGGTTTCCTTGATTATATAACTCTCAATTTTACCCGTAAACTTGCTCTTTATGGTTCTCAGACTCTGTTCCGTGGTGATGCTACAGGAGGCAATGCACTTTTCAAGATAGACGGTTGCAATGCCAATACAAGGGTTTGGGATGTGTCTGGTTACTCACCGGCAACGCTGTTGGAAGGCAAACTTGAAGGTACAACATACGAAGTTGTAGCACCTGCATCTGCAAATGGCAACATTGTAGTGTTTGATTCAAAAGGCGCCTTCCCGTCAGTAAAGGTCGTAGGAACTGTTCCAAACCAGAATCTTCATGCGATGGGGCAGACAGATATGGTAATAATTGTACCTTCCAACGGTAATTTCATTCCTGCTGCCGAGCGTCTTGCCGAGGCACACCGCTCGATGGACAGCCTTACAGTGGAAGTCGTTACCGCGCAGCAGGTTTATAATGAGTTTTCATCTGGTACGCCTGATATTACGGCATACCGTCGTCTGATGAAGATGCTGTACGACCGTGCATCAACAGCGGCTGATGCCCCCAAGTATCTTCTTCTTTTCGGAGATTCATGGTACGACAACCGTCTGATTACTTTCCCCGGTCGCAAACAGAGTGATTATCTCCTGTGCTATGAGTCAAAGAACTCGGTGGATGCAATCGAGTCGTATGTGCTCGAGGATTATATGGGATTCCTTGATGATGGCGAGGGTTCTAACCATACACGCGAAAAGGTTGACATCGGTGTCGGTCGTTTCCCCGTACAGAATGTGCCGGAGGCTAATGCTGTTGTTGACAAGACAATCTCTTATATGCGTAACGAGAATGCCGGTGCATGGCAGAATGTCGTTACGTTGCTTGCCGATGACGGTGACAAGATCATGCCTAACCAGCATATGAAGGATGCCGACAGCATTGCTGCAATAATGGACAAATATTACCCTTCATTTGTGCTCGACAGGATATATTGGGATGATTTCCCGCCTGAGGCTTCGGCTACAGGTCTACGCTATCCTGCAGTGACACAAGCTATATATGACCGCCTTAATGAGGGCGCACTTGTAGTGAACTATACAGGTCACGGTAGCGCAAATTTGCTGTCACACGAACTTGTGTGGAAGGCTTCGGACATGGCCGCCCTTAAGTCGCCTCGGTTGCCTTTGTGGGTTACCGCGTCGTGTGATGTAGGCCCGTTTGACCTCGGTGACAACTCTGTTGCGGAAGTTGCCATGCTCAATCCCGATGGTGCTGCTGTGGGTCTTTTTACAACAACACGAACTGTGCTGCAAAGTTATAATGCAGTCATAGACAAGGCATTCATGCGCGAACTTTTTCTTTCTGTAGAGAATGGTGCCCCCGATGCTGTGGGCGATGCTGTGCGGCGCGCGAAAAACAATGTCATAGCTGTGGGCAGTGATGTCAGTGTCAATAAATTGCAGTATATATTGTTGGGTGACCCTGCCTTGCGGCTTAAAATTCCTCAGTACAAGGTCGTTGTCGACAGTTTCAACGGTGTCGACGTGTCGGCGATCTCGCAACTTCCTGCAGGCGGGCAGCTTGCGGTGGAGGGGCATGTGGTGAGGCGTGACGGCTCTATTGCCGATGATTTTACAGGTGTGCTTTATTCCACACTCTTTGATAGTGCCGAAGATGTGAACACGCGTAACAATACCGGGTTGGGCAGTCATCAGTATACAGCTTTCAACAAGGTGCTCTTCTCGGGTAGCGATTCAGTAGTCAATGGGCGTTTCTCGTTTACGGCTCCAGTTCCGATGGATATAAGCTATAGCGACGAGCAGGGACTTCTCAGTTTCTTTGCGGTTGACTCCTCTTTTCTCCGCTCTGCGCAAGGCAGGTACGAAAACTTTACTGTAGGCGGCACTGCACAGGATGTGGTGAACGATGGCATAGGCCCTGATATAAAACTCTATCTTAATGATCCGTCATTTGTCGATGGAGATGAGGTGAATTCTACTCCTTGCCTATGGGTTGAACTTTATGACGAGAACGGCATAAACACTGTGGGTACAGGTGTCGGGCATGATATAACTGCAATGATTGACAACAGTCCGCATCATACATATAATCTCAATAGCATGTTTGTTCCCGAGGTGGGTGATTACAAGCGTGGAAAAATAATGTTGCCGCTTAACCGCCTTGAGCCTGGTGAACACACTCTTGTATTACGGGCGTGGGACCTGTACAACAACTCTTCAGTGGCTAAGGTGTCTTTTGTGGTCAATCCGGATCTTGCTCCCGAGTTTGTGCAGCTAAAGGTTAATCCGTCACCGGTGGTGTACGGCAGCGGTACAACTTTCGAACTTACGCACAACCGTCCGCAGAGCGAACTTGAGGTGACCATCGATATCTTCAACTTCCAGGGCCAGACACTTTGGAGCAACACAACAAAGAGCATGTGCGACGGACTTGTATATACATGCAGTTGGGATGGTACAGCACTGGGAGGCCAGCCTCTGGCTACAGGTGTATATCTTGCACGTGCATACATTGCGGTAGATGGCAGCGAGTCCGAGACACGTACAATTAAAATAGTCGTGATAAACAATAAATGATGCTTTTTATAGTTTATAATAGAGCAATGCACAATAACGCAAAAGAATAAGAACAATGATAAAAAAGAGAATCCTGACAATCCTGCTGATGGTACTGATGGTGCTGCCGGCGCTTGCACAGAAAGAGCAGTTCAACCCTATATACACAGGTGTTACCTCATTGTCAATTGCGCCCGATGCGCGTGCGGGAGCATTGGGAGATGTCGGTGTTGCTACCGAAGCAGATGCGAACTCGCAGTACTGGAATCCTGCTAAGTATCCTTTCAATATAGCACGTGCGGGTGTTTCAATGTCCTACACTCCTTGGTTGCGACAGCTGGTGAGTGATATTGACCTGATTAACCTTGCCGGTTTTTATCGCATAGGTGACTATTCGGCGGTGAGTGCTTCGCTCACATACTTTTCGCTCGGCGAGGTGTTTGTGGAGAATGAGATGACCATCAAGCCCTATGAGATGGCATTCGATATCGCATATTCGCGTATGCTCTCCGAGACTTTCTCGGCAGCCATCGCCTTGCGTTACATACACAGCGATTTGCAATATAACTATGCGGAGGATATGTCCCCCGGTAGCGCTTTTGCTGCTGATATAGCAATGTACTACAATAACTATATAATGTTAGGCAACCGCGAATGCATGCTTGGTCTGGGTCTTAACGTGTCGAACATCGGTACAAAGATCTCTTATGATGACGGCGCTACAAATGAGTTTATCCCCACGAACCTCCGTTTGGGTGCTTCTTTGCTAATTCCCATAGACGAGTATAATACAATCTCGTTCAGTGCCGACATAAACAAACTGTTGGTGCCCACACGTCCCACCTATAGCCAGTTCCTTGAGGAGAATGGTTATGAGCAGGGTGACAACTCATACTACTCGGAGTACCAGACTTGGCTTGAGAGTACCGGATACAATGATATCTCCCCAATCTCGGGTATCTTCAAGTCATTCAGTGATGCTCCTGGTGGCTTCAGCGAGGAACTCAAGGAGATATACGGAGGTGTAGGTGTAGAGTATTGTTATAACCAGCAGTTCTCTGTGCGCGGAGGTTACCACTATGAGAATGAGTTCAAGGGCAACCGCAAATATTTCACAGTCGGTGCGGGCTTCCGCATGAGTGTCTTCTCGTTAGATGCGGCATACCTTATTTCTACAGCCCAGACTAACCCGCTAGACCAGACACTGCGCTTCTCGCTGTCGTTCGATCTTGACGGCTTGAAGGATCTTTTCAGACGTTAAATAGATGTAGATATGATAAGAGTAGGATTCGGAATTGATGTGCACCGCTTTGTCGAAAACCGTGACCTTTGGATAGGCGGTGTGAAAATCCCATATGAGTTCGGTCTTGCGGGGCACTCTGATGCAGATGTGCTCATTCATGCTATTTGTGATGCGCTTTTGGGCGCAGCCAATCTGCGAGACATCGGTTACCAGTTCCCCGATACGTCGGCTGAATTTCTGAATATCGACAGTAAGATACTGTTGCGCCGCACAAGTGAGCTCCTCAAGGAGAACGGTTACAGAATAGGTAATATCGATTCTACCGTTGCCGCACAGGCACCGAAGCTGAATCCGCATATCCCAGCTATGCAGGAGACTATGGCTTCTGTGCTCGGTATTGACCCCGATTGCCTCTCAATAAAGGCCACTACAACCGAGAAACTTGGCTTCGAGGGGCGCAAGGAGGGCATTACTGCATACGCTACGGTGCTCATAGAGAAAGATTGATAAATGATGAAAAGAAGAACCCTCTGGTTGTTTCCCATAATGTTATCGGCAGCAGTAATGCTGCTGATTTCGTCTTGTGCCACACTCTCTTCCAGCGGTGTGGGGCGAATAAAGGAGTACTGCATCGAGAGTTATAGGCTTCCTGTGAAGTTTGATGGTTGCCGTGTGGCATTTGTGTCTGACATACATTATCCCAGCCTTTTCACAGCCAGGAGGCTCAAAAAGCTTGTAAATTCCCTTGAGGAGATACGGCCCGACCTCCTATTGCTGGGTGGTGACTATGTTACACATGATGATTCTATCGTGTCGCTGTTTGCGGCATTGGAATGTGTGCAGCCACGTTACGGAACATATGCTGTGCTCGGCAACCATGAGAGAAGGAATGCTCCGCTGATAGCGCAGGCTATGGAGAGGCATGGAGTTGCGCTGCTGGCCGATAGTGTTGCTCGTTTAGGAACTGATGAGGAGTTGCTTTTTATAGCCGGTGTACGCAATAGTTTCACCTGTGATTCTGCAATGCTGCAACGGGTGAATGACCTTGAGGACAAGGGGTTTGTAATACTGCTGGCTCATACTCCCGACTATGCTGAGCGTTCGTCTGCCAATGCCGATGTGGTTCTCTCGGGGCATACTCACGGAGGCCAGGTGAGCCTTTTTGGCCTTTATGCCCCCGTTAAGAATACGCAATATGGCAACCGTTTCTTAAGTGGTCTTAACATTACCACTGCGGGTACAACTGTAATTACGACAAACGGTGTAGGTACATCGCGCAAGAGAGTCCGTTTCTGTGCTCCGAGCGAGGTCGTGTTGCTCACATTGAAAAGGGTCGCCCGTTAGGCTGGTATTTTGCCATGCCATCTCTTTTTTGTATATTCGTCCCGTGAATATCTCGGATGTTGTTTTTTTGAATTGTAAAAATAGTTTACAAATGAATGCTTTTTCAGCCGTTGATACATTGTATATGCAACGCTGTCTCCAGCTCGCAAGGTGCGGCTCAGGCAGCACTTCGCCCAATCCTATGGTGGGCGCGGTCATAGTGTGTGAAGGGCGTATAATAGGTGAGGGGTACCACGTACGTGCAGGTGAACCTCATGCCGAGGTCAATGCGGTGAACTCGGTTAAGGAGTGTGATGTGCCTCTTCTGGAGCGCTCTACAATATATGTTAGCCTTGAACCTTGCTCCCATTATGGGAAGACTCCTCCTTGCTGCGATCTTATAATCGCCCGCCATATTGCGCGAGTGGTGATTGCGACAACCGACTTCAATGCTCAGGTTAACGGGGGCGGAATTGCACGTATGCGTGAGGCCGGTATAGAGGTTCTTGTGGGACTTCTTGAGGCTGATAGTCGCCGATTAAATGGCGCTTTTTTTGCTTTTCATCAGAAAAAGCGTCCTTTTGTCACTTTGAAGTGGGCGCAGAGTGCCGATGGCTTTATCGACAGGCATCGCAATGGTGGCAAGGCCTTGAGCATTTCCAATCGTGTGTCGCGTGTGGCAGTGCACAAATTGCGTTCAATGCACGATGCGATACTGGTGGGTACACGCACGGCTTTGCTTGACGACCCCTCTCTTGATGTGCGTCATTGGGCGGGGCGTGCGCCATTGAGGATGGTAATAGACCGTGAGGGCGTTCTGCCTCCTGAGCTGAGACTGCTTGACGGCTCGTTACCGACGGTTGTTTTTACGTCGGTATGCCGTAATGGGTTGTCTGGTAAAAATATCGAACAGATACAACTCGATTTTTCTAATGGAATCATTCCTCAAATCCTGGCCTTTATGCATTCGAGGAAACTTAACAGCCTGCTTGTCGAGGGTGGCGCGGAACTGCTGCGCTCATTTATGGATGCAGGCTTATGGGATATCATACGCGTAGAGGTTAATCCTGCATTGTCTGTAAACGAAGGTGTGGCAGCTCCGGCTTTTCCTCAATCTGTCCCGGTGCGTGAAGAACAGTGCGGAGGAAACAGAATCCTATATTTCGAGCAGTAGACCGTTTCTAAAATTCATATTCTCCTTGAATCCATGCTTTTTTGTGCAAATTGAGCCTAAAAATGCTTTGTTAATATTTAAAATAATATAAATAACGCGCGAAAAGTCTTATAAACCGAAAAATGTTGCTAATTTTGCAATTTGAATGTAATATGTAAATCTATGAAAAGAAATTTTGCAACATATTTCGCGCTTTTTTCGTTGGTCTTTGCGGCAGTTTCTTGCGGAAGCAGTGACGAGGAACAGTATGAATTTTCGCCTTATGCAATGCTGAAGTCATTCAGTCTTAGCAACATTAGGTCTGCATATCCTGCCTTTACCTCAACCGGTGAAGATACACTTGTGCTTAAGACTGTCCAGATGACGGCCTTCCCCTTTACAATCAATCAGGTTACGGGCGAGGTTTACAACAACGACTCGCTTCCTTATGCAACCAACACTTCAAAAGTGGTTGCGAAGTTTGTCGTGAATGGCGTAGCGTCAATCTATGTGGATAGCCTTGATTCGTATGAACAACTTCTTACAACTGATTCTGTAGACTTCACTACTCCACGTAAACTGCGTATATATTCCGAAAATGCAGAATACTACAAAGACTACACTGTGAGAATCAATGTACATCAGGTTGATCCTGAGAAAATGGTGTGGAACAAGTATCCTGCTGTCGAAGGGCTTGTCCCAGTGCGTGCTGTAGAACTTGGCGGAAAGATGTGCCTTTATGGCAAGGATGGCAATGGTGCTGCAACAGTGGCGTCTACTGTTTTAGAGGGTGTCCCTGCTTGGGAAGTTTCTCAGGTTTCAGGTTTGCCTGCCGATACCGATCTTTCAACGATCCAGCTGTTCAATGGTGCTTTGTATGCAGTTGCCGGTGGCAACGTTTATGCTTCGGCCGATGGTGCCGTGTGGACTTTGTCTGCAAGTGATACAGGTGCGGTTGCCATCGTAGGTGCTTCGGAAGAGGATGGTAAACTGTGGATCGCCGGTAGCCAAGGCGTGCTTTGGAGTGAGGACGCTGCGACATTTACAGTCAACGAGGCTTTGCCTGAAGGCTTTCCGCTTTATGGCGTTTCTTTGGCTTCCTATCCGTTGAATCATAACAAGAAGATTGTCCGTTATATGCTGGTGGGTTACACGGCTGAGGATAAGAGCGGCGAGCCTGCTGTCTGGAGCAAGCTTTCGACAGAGGCCAAGTGGACAAACTACAAGAACGAGGAGAATAAGTATGAGTGTCCGGCTCTTGAGGGGTTGTCTGTGGTCAGATATGATAACTATCTTTATGCCGTAGGCGGTGCCGGTACTGTTAACGGCCGGGAGGTGGCGCCTTTCAACTCTTTCTACATTTCCAAGGACAATGGCATTGCCTGGAAAATCTCAACTGGTTTCTATCAGCGCATACCAGAGGAACTTGTAGGTAATGATGCTCCTTTTGCTGTGGCAGTAGACTCGAGGAACTTTATATGGATTATTAACTCGGGAACTGATGGCGGTGCCTGGAAAGGTATCATAAACCGTTTGGGTTTCGAGAAAAGATAAAATGGGGTACAAAGGGCTTATACGCAGTCTGTTTGCGGGTGCAATTATGTTGTGCCTGGCGGGCGCTGTGCGTGCCGATAACCTTGAGTACCGTTATGAAGTGGGCGTGATGGTTGGCGGAAACAGCTATTATGGTGATGCCAACTACAGTTCGCTGATGAAGAATATGAACATAATGGGCGGTATTGTGGGACGTTACAATATCAACCCGCGTTTGGCAGTGAAGGCAAACCTTGCGGTAGCGAGGATTTCGGGAAGTACGGCCGATTTCGACAATCGCTTCCCTGGCGGTGATGTTGATTTCTCGCGTACATTGTATGATTTGGGCGCGCAGTTCGAGTGTCATTTCTTTGCATATGGCGACGGCTCGGGTTACAAGCGCACCCATCGTCTTGCGCCATATATATTTGCCGGTGCAGGTGTGACCTTTGCACCGGAACCTGCCGAAAATGTGTTCACGATGAATTTGCCTGTAGGCTTGGGCGTGAAGTATAAGATTGCCCCACGCATAAACCTCGGGTGTGAATTATCGTTCCGCTTTACGCTGAGCGATGACCTTGATGTTACAAAAGAGACAGCTCCGGTGCTCAGTGACCCGTATGGCATAAAAAGCAGCGGCTTCAAGAACAAGGACAGCTACTCTTTCTTGTCAATATCAGTAACTTATGACTTATCTCCTAAATACAGGAAATGCAATAATTAGAATTAGTGACTATGAACTACATTGAACAGATTGACCGCAATAATATCCCGCAGCACATTGCGATAATAATGGACGGCAATGGCCGCTGGGCGCAGTTGCGCGGTAAAGAGCGTGCCGAGGGACATCAGGCGGGAGCTGCAACTGTCCGCAGCCTTGTCGAGAATTGTGTCCGTATGGGTGTACGATACCTGACTCTATATACTTTTTCAACCGAGAACTGGAACCGTCCGGCAGCAGAAGTGGCTGCGCTTATGGCGTTGCTCTTTGAGCAGATAGAGGAGGAGATTTTTGTAAAGAACAATGTCGGTTTCAGAGTCATCGGTGATATGAGCCTTTTACCCGATAAGGTGCGTGAACGCCTTGAGGCGTGTATCGCACGTACCGCAGGCAATGACCGAATGACACTTGTACTTGCTCTCAGCTATTCTGCAAAATGGGAAATCACCGAGGCTGTGCGCTCTTTGGCACGCAAGGCCAAGGCTGGCGAGGTTGCAGTGGAAGATATTGATGAGAAGATGATTTCCCAGGAACTTACGACAAACTTCATGCCCGATCCGGACCTGCTCATCCGTACAGGCAAAGAGGTGCGTCTGAGCAACTTCCTTCTGTGGCAGGCCGCTTATTCCGAACTCTATTTTACCGAGGTCCTGTGGCCAGATTTCGATAATGAACAGTTGCACAAGGCCGTGTATGAGTATCAGCACCGTCAGCGTCGTTATGGCTTGACCGGTGAGCAGGTAACAAACGAAGAAAAATGATGAAAAAACAGAAAAAGATGAGATATTTCCACTCTTTGAGAATGTTGTTGCTGGCGGTGGTAGCCTTTTGTGCAGTCGCAGTGTCGGCGCAGCAGACAATAGAAAAACCGACAATACTTTATACCAACAATCCACCGAAATACAAGATTGCCGGAATAAACCTTTCCGGAGTCGATAATCTTGAGCCTGCTGTGGTGATAGGTATTTCGGGCCTCTCAGTCGGTGATGTCATTGCCGTTCCAGGCGATGCCGTTACAGATGCCATCAAACGCTTCTGGAAGCATGGCCTTTTTGAGGACGTTGTCATAACAGCCGATAGTATAAAGGGCAATGATATATATATAGGTATTGCGCTCAACCAGCGTCCTCGTGTATCGCAGTTGAATATCTTAGGTGTAAAGAAGAGTGAGAAAGAGGATCTCCAGCTCAAGATAGGTATCATCAAGGGTAACCAGATTACCCCTGATATCATTGACCGTGCAACAAAAATCATCAAGAACTACTACGATGATAAGGGATATAAAAATGCTGAGGTCAAGGTGGTCCAGCGTCCCGATGTAACCGGTGACAACCGTGTTATCGTCGATGTGGAGATTGACAAGAAGGACAAGATAAAGGTACACCGCATTTACATTGACGGTACGGACGCTCTTCCCGAGAAGAAGGTCAGATATGCGATGAAGAAGACACGCGAGAAGACTCGTCTTGACAACTTGTGGCACGCAATCTTCCGTTCAAAGAAGTTTACCGAGGAACGTTATGCCGAGGATAAGGAGAAGATTCTTGAGCGTTATAACGAGCAAGGTTACCGCGATGCCCGCATCGTCAAGGATAGTGTTGTGATGTTTGACGACAGCAGTGTGGATATCTATCTTGGAATGGAAGAGGGCAACAAGTACCACATCCGCAGTATCAAGTGGGTGGGTAACAGTGTGTTCTCTACCGCTTACCTTGACTATGCATTGCGTCTGAAGGCAGGTGATGTATATAACCAGAAGGAGCTTGAAGATCGCTTGCTGTTTGATGAGGATGCCATAAAGAACCTTTATTATAATGAGGGTTACGTCTTCTTCAATGTAATTCCAACCGAGGCACGCATCGAGAATGATTCTGTCGACCTCGAGCTGCGTATGGTAGAAGGTGTCCAAGCAACGATAGACAGGGTGACAATCTCTGGTAACGACCGTCTCTATGAGGAGGTTGTGCGCCGTGAGCTCTACACCTTGCCGGGTAGTCTCTTCTCAATGGATGCTCTTGAGCGTTCATTCCGTCAGATTGCGAATATGGGACACTTTGACCCCGAGGCCATTGACCCGGGTGTGGTGCCTAACCCTACAAACGGTACAGTGGACATGAACTGGAAGTTGCAGACAAAGAGCAGCGACCAGATTGAGGTCTCTGCCGGTTGGGGACAAACCGGTGTCATCGGTAAACTCTCGTTGAAGTTCACGAACTTCTCAATGCGCAACATGTTCAAGAAGAAAGCATTGCGTCGTGGCTTCATCCCGCAGGGCGACGGTCAGACACTTACCATCAGCGCGCAGTCCAACGGACGCTACTACCAGTCGTACAGCGTATCTTTCTTTGATCCGTGGTTTGGCCGCAAGCGCCCGAACTCATTCTCTGTATCTGCATTCATGTCAATACAGACCGACGTTGCCGACAGCTACTATAACTCGGCATACTACAACAACTATACGAACTATCTGTATGGTTACGGAAACTACAACGGAGGTTACGGCTACAACAATATGTCATCATACTATGATCCCGACAAGTATATAAAGATGTATGGTGTCTCAATAGGTTGGGGACGTCGTCTGCAGTGGCCCGATGACAACTTCACTTTGTCGGCTGAGCTCAACTACCAGATGTACTCTCTCAAGGACTGGCAGTACTTCCTCATTACCGACGGTAACTGTAACAATGTCAACCTTACCTTGTCGCTTGGCCGCAACACCATCATGAACCCCTTCTTCCCACGTGAAGGATCGGAGTTCTCGTTGGTGGCTTCTGCAACACCTCCTTATTCATTGTGGGACGGCAAGGACTATGCGAACCTCGCGAAGACTCCTGGTACCCCCACTTACAAGGACGAGTTGCGCGAGAAACACAAATGGATTGAGTATTACAAGATCAAGTTCCGCAGCAAGACATATACCTCGCTCACCGAGGGCAAGCATAACCTTGTGCTCATGACCCGTGCCGATTTCGGTATCCTGGGCAGCTACGACAGGAACAAGAAGTCTCCGTTTGAGACATTCTATGTGGGTGGTGACGGTATGAGCGGTTATTCATACAATTATGCTACCGATATGATTGCCCTGCGTGGTTACGAGAACGGTAGTCTTACACCTTACGGTTACGAGGGTTACGCTTATACACGCCTTGGCCTTGAGCTCCGTTTCCCGTTCATGTTGCAGAGCTCTACCACAATCTATGGTCTTGCCTTTGTAGAGGGCGGTAACGCATGGAATGATGCTTCAAAGTTCAACCTCTTCGACCTCAAGCGCAGTGCCGGTGTGGGCGTACGTATATACTTGCAGATGATTGGTCTCGTAGGTCTTGACTGGGCTTACGGTTTTGATAATGTGTTCGGTTCGTCACAGTACGGTGGAAGCCACTTCCACTTTATCCTGGGACAGGAATTCTAATCACTTAAACGATTGTAGTTATGAAGAAACTGTTGTTTACCATTGCTTTTGCCTGCATTGCCTTTGCAGGCGCGCAGGCGCAGAAATATGCGCTTGTCGATATGGAGTATATACTCAAGAATATTCCCGCATACGAGCGTGCTAATGAGCAGCTCAACCAGCAGTCAAAGCGTTGGCAAGGCGAGATTGACGAGATTGTGCTCGAGGCTGAGTCTATGTACAAGAAGTATCAGAGCGAATCGGCTTTCCTTTCCGATGAGCAGCGTACAAGCCGTGAAGAGGCTATCCTTGCCAAGGAGAAGGAGGCAAGCGAACTCAAACGCCAGTACTTCGGACCACAGGGCGAGTTCTACAAGAAACGCGAGAGTCTTATGGCACCAATCCAGGACGAGATATACAATGCGGTAAAAGAGATATGTGAGGTAAAGAAGTACTCAATGGTCATTGACCGTGCTTCTGCAGTGAGCATAATCTATGCCTCTCCTTCAATCGATATCAGCGGCGAGGTGCTTACAAAGCTCGGCTATGCCGATTAAAATGCGAATAATCAAATGTTTAATATAAAATTTTAAGAAAATGAAAAAGTTTTTGATTGTAATTATGTTGCTTGCTCCTATGAGCTTGCTTGCACAGAAGTTCGGTTATATGAACTCTGCAGAGTTGATCCAGTTGATGCCTGAGTTCTCAAAGGCTCAGAAGAAGCTTCAGGACCTTGAGAAAACATACACAAACGATTTCAATGCCATGCGCACTGAACTCGAGAAGAAGGGCACAGAGTTTGAGAAGCTCCAGCAGGACTCAGTTCCCGAGAATATCCTTAAGCGTCGTTACGAGGAGTTGCTTCAGATGGAGCAGCGCCTTCAGCAGGCAAGTCAGGAATTGCAGGCGTCTCTTGCCCAGGCAGAGCAGCAGGAGATGGTCGCTATCCAGACCAAGCTCCGTGATGCCCTTGATGCAGTAGGCCGTGACGGCGGTTATGTATGTATTTTTGACCTTGCAGGTGGTGTCCCCTACATCAGCAAGACTCTCTGTGAGGACGTTACAGCAAAGCTCCGCACAAAGCTCGGTATTCCGGCAAACGCTGTTCCCGCAAAGTAATTATGTTTGAATTATAATAGTGGGGGATGGTTTAAATCCCCCTCTATTTGTTTAGATTGTCGGGCTGCGTGCCCTGTCTCTAAAAGATTTTGTTGATATGCGCAAGATATTGTTGATTCTATTGTTGTTCCCCCTCTTGTCGGTGGCACAGAACAAGTTTGCCTTTTACAGCCATAGCGAGGCTCTTGAGAGTGTTCCCGGCTATCGTGAGTCCATCGCTGAGTATGAACTCCTAAAGCAGCGTTGCGATGCGGAGATTGAACGCAACGAGCAAGAACTTACACGCAAATATGTGGCCTTTCTTGATGGTCAGCAGGACTTTCCTGAACTGATTCTCCGCAAAAGGCAGAAAGAACTGCAGCAGATGGTTGATAACAGCGTGCTGTTCCGCGATCAGCTGAAACAGTGGCTGAAGCAGGCAAAGGACTCGCTCCTTTCACCTCACAATGCAACGGTTGATGCCGCACTTGAAAAGGTATGTCTGCGCAAGGATTTGGCATACGCCATCAACAGCGATGAAGTAAAGCTCCGTTATGTGAATCCTAATATTGGGGTGGAGATAACAGACGCTGTCATTGATGAGATTCTGAACCCTGTGATAGAGAAGCCCGAGGTAACAGAGTGTGCCGAGGATGTGCAACCTCCTGTAGCTACTGATGTTGTAAAGGTGGCAACGGATGTCGTTACAGTCGCCACTGACACAGTAAAGGTTGCTACAGACAGTATTTCTGTTGCTGTTGATCCGGTTAAGGCTGTATCGGACAGCATAACAGTGGCTACAGATTCTCTCGCCGATTCCATAAATTCAGTTGTAGAATCGGTAGAGGTCAAGGAAGAAAAGAAATAACGTGATTATAATAAACTATCAGCAATGAGTGATTTTTTGCAGCTTTCAAAGGATGCCGGCCCTATCGGAATCTTTGATTCCGGCTATGGTGGTCTGACAATCTATGACGAGATACGTAAGCGGTTGCCTCAATATGATTATATCTATCTGGGTGACAATGCCCGTACCCCTTATGGTACGCGCTCTTTCGATGTCGTATATGAGTTCACACGTCAGGCAGTGCGTTATCTTTTCCAGCAGGGGTGCCAGCTTGTTATATTGGCTTGTAACACAGCTTCGGCCAAGGCTTTGCGTACAATACAGCAGGTCGACATTCCATCGCTTGATCCTAACCGTAGGGTTCTAGGCATCATACGTCCTACTGTGGAATGCATCGGTGATGCTACGAAGAGCCGCCATGTGGGTGTGCTTGCCACAGAAGGTACAATAAGGTCACACTCTTATCCGTTGGAGATACGTAAACTCTTCCCTGATATTGAGGTGACGGGTGAGGCCTGCCCCATCTGGGTGCCACTTGTCGAGACCAATGAATACGACAGCGATGGTGCAGATTATTTCGTGAAACGCCACGTAGAGAGGTTGCTCGCCCGTGACCCAGAGATCGATACGATAATCCTGGGTTGCACGCATTATCCCATCCTTTTTGAGAAGATACGTAAGTACACACCTGAAAACGTCAAGCTTATCACCCAAGGTGCAGCGGTTGCCGAGTCTCTCGAGCAGTACCTGAAGAACCATCCCGAAATGGATGCCCTCTGTACAAAGCACGGCAATACACTCTTCTGTACAACAGAGTCTGACGGAAAGTTCGGCGACCAGGCGTCGTTGTTCCTCAATCACCCCATAGAGGTGAAGGCGGTGACTCTTGTCTAAGGTTCTCTTGTATTTGAGGCTGAAAAGGCTTTTTGTTGTTTCGTTTGCCTTAAATCCTTATTTACGTTTAGTAAATTAACCCACAAAAGTAGTTTCCCCTCCTCGTAGCCCGGCATAGAAAGCGGACACTCTCAGATATTGTATTACATGTCGGTTATGTTTTTTCGGGCTTTACAAGTCTAAAAACAGCTCTTCTTATCCAACCTATTAACAACAAGTGGATGCCCTAAAAATGAAATGGGGCACCCACTTGTTGTTTTAATATGCCCGAGATCATTCCACGACCCATCTGCTGTCGTATGCCCTTGTTTGCGAAGGGTCATATCTTAACGCTTCTGTGTCGGGTATTCTTACCATGTAGGTTCGGCGGTTCTTGTTTGTCATTGAGGCGCTCCTTATCCACGGGTTGGCCTCGTGCAGCTGCAGGTAGGTGAGTCCGTTCTTCTTTGCAATGTCGGCCCAGCTGCTTACGGCCCCATTTATGGTGATGCTTCTTGCTATGGGAATTATGGGGTATAGGTCACTGCTATGCAATATGAAACCATATGCCTTCGGGTCGCTGAAAATCTCCTTTACTGCCATCAGGCGGAATATATAACGCGATGTCTCGGGTAGCAGTACAAGATCAATGGCCTTCTTCTCTTTTTGTGCGTTGATTCTCTTTGTGACGTTTGCGCGTCCTGTATTGTAGCTTGCTGCAACAGTGAGCCAGTCGCCATACTCCTCGTACGATGCCTTCAGATACTTGCATGCGGCCCTTGTCGCCTTTTCAAGGTGGTAACGCTCGTCTATTTCTCCGTTAACTTCAAGGCCGTACTCTCTGCCGGTCCTTTCAAGGAACTGCCATGGACCTGCAGCACCTGCACTTGAGCGTGCCTCAACGTCTCCATTGCATTCTATTATCATCAGATATTTGAAGTCGTCAGGGATGCCGCACTCCTTTAAAATGGGTTCCACTATTGGGAATAAACGGTTCGCACGTTTTATCTGCAGCATGGTGTTTATGTGTGAGTAGCAGAATGAGAGCATCTCGCGGTCCATCCGCTCGCGTCTGTCCTGTGGGGTAAGGTCGATCTCTTCTCCTGCGAATGTAGCACTCTTTGGAATCTGTGGAGTCCTGTTGTCGGTGAGCTTTTCTACATGATTCTCCTTCTTGTCGTGCTTTTCCGCTTCATTGCCGTCATGGACAGTGGCGCTCGTAAACAACAATGGTATAAAAAGCAGTGTCGCAATGGCTGCTGTTATTGAAAGTGGTTTGATTTTTGTCATAAGTATGTCACCTCTTGAAAAACTACGCGAAGATAGCTCAAAAGGCATCAAATATCAAGCCTTTTTATTGATTCGCATCGCTTTTTTTTGTTCCTTTGCAAAATATTAAAGGGGACGTTTCTTCCGCACTTTTTTTGACATATTTTATGAGAGAATTTGAATTGATTGCAAAGACCTTCCAGGGTCTTGAAGAGGTATTGGCCAAAGAACTGGTGGCATTGGGTGCCAACAATGTGCAGATAGGCCGCCGTATGGTGTCGTTTACAGGTGACAAGGCTATGATGTATAAGGCGAATTTCCATTTGAGGACAGCCGTGCGAATCCTGAAACCGATAATGCATTTCAAGGCTGCTAATGCCGACGAGGTGTATAATGTCATCAAATCAGTCGATTGGGAGCAGTATCTCGATTGCAATTCGACTTTCTCTGTCGATTCTGTCGTCTACAGTGATGTCTTCCGTCACTCCAAGTTCGTGGCTTACCGTGTGAAGGATGCCATTGCCGATTTCTTCAATGAGAAGTACGGCAAGCGTCCTACAGTACGCCTGAATAATCCCGATCTCATCTTCCACATCCACATTGCCGGCGAAGAGTGTACTCTTGCGTTCGACAGTTCGGGTGAGTCGCTCCACCGTCGCGGCTACCGCGTGGAT
>JAEIGA010005792.1_pt1 | contig 18832 bp, 32 predicted proteins | sample 9270691 | NCBI WGS metagenome assembly JAEIGA01 (sample SAMN17057246, study PRJNA624740) | gut metagenome | biome: biome; isolation source: fecal sample | host: Bos grunniens | place: China: Xizang | collected 2019 | reverse complement strand
GCTTATTGAAGAGGCTGTAAGGGTTGGAGCAGATATGGTGGTTACCCATCACCCATTGATTTTCTCCGGTGTGAAGAAAATTTCGGGTGCAGACCAGACAGGAAGAGCTATCATCGAGGCGATAAAGAATGATATTGTGGTCTATTCGTGTCATACCAATATGGATAAAGTTATTGCCGGGGTGAGTGGTTCATTGGCACAAAAGCTTAATTTAAAGGATGTTCAGGTTTTGGATAGTGATGAGAATGGGGATGGTTTGGGTGTTATTGGGAGACTTGAGCAACCTATGGATGCAGATGATTTTCTCGCATATCTAAAAAATTCCCTTTCGTTGGAACATTTCAGATATTCAAAGCCTGTTTCAGGAAAAATAGAGAGAGTGGCACTTTGTGGTGGTAGCGGCCGTTCTCTTATTAAGATGGCGTACCGCAAGGGTGCTCAAATTTATCTTTGTGGGGATATTTCATATCACGATTTTTATTGTCCTGACCATTTTATGGTGGCAGATATCGGTCACTTTGAAAGTGAAGCGCAGATAATGAGAGTTATCTATGATATTGTTATGGAAAAATTTCCTAACTTTGCGGTTCAAATTGCAAACAACAGTACTAACCCAGTATATTATTATTAAAATACGATGCTTCATCTGTACTTATATAAAATCGTGTAGCCATAATTTCAGCCCCTTTCATTTAAAAATCTGTGTTATTTATGAAATTGTTTTTATTGATATTTTTAATATTAAAAGAAGAATAGGAAATCCCTATTCTTCTTCTTTTTGTGATAATGAATATAATAAGTCATATTCATCTTCATCTATTATTTGTAAAGCTAAATCTTTTGGTAAGAAAATCTCATATTCTATATTTTCTTTATGTTTTTTATATACTTTATTCCAATAATAAACATTAGCTAAACTTCTAGCTCGATGCATCCAACATATATAAGTACATCTTTTATTAGGTGTACCAGTTTCTTGATAGTTATATGCTGTACAATGCCCACAACCTACAGCTATAGGACAATTCCAACATTCATCGGTTGATTGTGATCTTCTAGTTATATTATCTAATGTACATATATTGTTTTTATGTTCTTCTTTCTTTCCTATACCATCACATATAGTACCTAATGCAAAATCACCTATTTCATCACCTAAAGATGATTTCATAAATCGTATACATGGACATATAGTTCCATCTGGATCACAAGCTAACATACATCCTGTAGATCCACAATAATTTTGATTATCTTCTTCTTGCATAGGTTTGCAATCATTTTCATCAAAAAATCTAAAATATACTTCCTCTTCTAAATCATTTTCTACTATATGATCTGCTATCTTTTTAAGTTGTTCATATAATATTTTTGCATGTTCTATTTCCCAACCTTTTTCATAAACACAGTTTGCATGAATTACTCTATAACCTAGGTCATATAAATTTAAAAATGCTTCATATAACCATGTAATGTTTGCAGGTGCTACCGTTAATTTAGTTAACATATTACTATCAAAATTAGCCATATAATGTTTACAACCTGCTTCTGCTAAATCATACGAACCTGTTCCATCAGGAAATACTCTACACATATCATGTAATCCTTTACACCCATCCAATGATATACCAAAAGATACATAACCTATATTTTTAGTTAAATACTCTTGAACTTCTTTTGAAAAATATTTAACACCGTTACTTATCATGCTAAATAACACTTTATTAGCCCAAGGATGATTTTCTGAAATTAATTTCCAACGTATATAATCCGTAATTTGATCTATTAATTCTATTTCTAATAAAGGTTCCCCTCCAATAAATTCAACAACTATACCTGGAGTTGTTTTTATTGAAACATAGGTATCATCTTTATAACTATCTTCGATTAATAAATCAAAAAATTGTTTAGCAACGTCAAAACTCATTACCCTAGTATTTTTATTTATTTGGTAACAATACGTACAACGTAAATTACAACCATCAGTTACTTGAAACGTAACAGTTTTAACTACATCTGGTGTTTCTAATCCTTCTACTCGACTTTGTGCACCAAGTAGTCTTCCCATAAAATCTTGATATTGTTCAAATCTTTTAGTTTTCATTATTATCAACTCCCGATACAATCTTCATTTCTCGTGTTTCAAAGTCATATATAACATTATATTCTTTTTTACCTTTATATTCGGGAGCATATACTTCTAATAAAGCTAATGAAGCTATAGAATATTTCATATGAGCTTCTTTATATTCATTCATAAAATGTTCATAATTTTCTTTAGAATATTCATATCCTTTAGATTTTTCTAATAAAATAAACCCTAATATTCTCTGATATGATTCTCTTTCAAAATATAAAAATTGCATATAATCCATATCTTCTGAATCTATCATAATACTTTTTATAGTTTCCATTTAACATAACACCCCTTTAAATTATTTAACTAATTCTTTTAATAGATTGTTGTATTTATTAATTAATTCCATATTTAATGGTTTTTGTTGTAATAACATAGTTAACACAACGTTTAAATAGTCTATTTTTATCTGAGAATTAGGTATCTTTTCTATATTTAATCGAACTAGCATATCAATTCGTTCATCAACATTTCCTCTACTCTCCATAAGATTTAATCTAATAAATTGAATACAAAATTCACCTACTTCATTTTCTGGGAATATTGTATCAAACATACGTATTATCATTAAATCATTTTCAAATCCGTTATTTTCTAATATTTTATAAGCAATCTCACATAACTTATTCATTTTTTCTTCTTCAAGCATGTCATCACAATTTTTAAATAAGTTATTAAAGTCATATTCTTCGTCATTATTTAAAATAGCATTAATTGTATCTATTTCAGTCATAAGCACTTTAACTCTATCAAAGTTCATAATATTTCACTCCTTTTAATTATAATTTAGTAGATTCTCCTGTACATGTTCCAGAACAAGAAACACACGAACTAGTGCAGTTTCCTGAACAACCACTACATCCCGAACTACAACCTCCTGTACATGATCCTGAGCATGATCCTGTACAAGTAGACGAACAACCGCTACATCCTGAACAACCGCTACATCCTGAACTACAGCCATCACAGCCATCACAAGATCCTGAACATGATCCGCATCCAGCACAATAACCTGAACATGAACCTCCACATCCAGTACATCCAGAACAAGCATCACAGGATCCATAACATCCTCCCATACAAGATCCTTGACAAGTAACCGTACATCCAACACAACCACCACATACACCGTCAGTTGCTTCTCCGTAACAGCTAGAACATCTACCTCCACAACTATTACCACATCCAGAACAACTAGAGCAGCCTACACATCCACTACATCCATTACATGTACCGCTACAACTTCCACTACATCCTCCACCGCATGAACTTCCACATCCAGAACATCCACCAGAACAACCAGAGCAACCGCTTCCACATCCAGAGCAGCTAGAACAACCTGAACTACATCCTCCACCACATGACGAACTACAATTAGATCCACATGACGTAGAACAAGATGTAGCACATGCACCAGCACATAAACCAGTACAGTTTCCTGCACAATTACCAGAAGAATGTGTTGTTGAAGTGGATTCTAAAACCGAAATTTTAGCATCTAATGTTTCAATATTAGTTATAATATCTCCTGAATATTTATCACCTTGGTCAAAACTATTATTAATTAATTCAACAGGACCGTTTATTTTTTGATAATGTTCTGATTTAATGACTCCTCCTTTAGTAGGTTCTTCAGTATATGGAACATTTAATGAAGAAACAGCATATTTATATTTTCTCCTTTTTAATTCATTATCTAATCTTTGTTTAAGATTTTTAAATTTTTCTACTGTTATTTTTTCATAACTCATATTATCAACTCCTTTTATAAGAATACAGATGGTATAACCATATTTATATAAGCATAGTCAAATGAAACAGTTACGCCAGAATTAGCAAGAACATCCACTTGTATTTTTAAATTTTGCTTAGTACTTCCATTTCCATTATAATCAAATGATGAATATAATAAACTATAATCACTATTACTACTAAATGCTTTTCCTGTAAAATTTGTAGTATTAATTGCAGTAGATCCATTATATACAGTTAATTTAACAACATTAGATGTACTACTATTATTACTAATTTTCATTCTTAAACATATACCATATCTTCCATATTTAACTTCATTCATCGTAGCTGAGTATAAATTTATATTACTACTACCTGCAGTTACAGTATATGATTTTCCATAACTTGCATAATTATCCGTACTTAGCGTACCTGATGATTGTATATCTTTTGAATTAATGTCAACTGAACTATCAGTACCTGACGTCTTTTCACTTAAAGCTGTAACTTGGCTACTTAAATTAGCAATGTTTGTTTTATTAGTATTAATTTGTGCTTCATTAGCTGTAACTCTAGTTGTTAAATTTGTAATATTGGTTTTATTCGTATTAGTTTGTGTTTCATCAGCAGTAACTCTATTTGTTAAATTAGTGATATTTGTTCTATTATCAATCACTTGTTGAACTAAACTAGATGAACTGCTACTTCCTGAAACGTTACCCAATATATTTTGTATATCCGAAATATCTTTTTCGTTTTCAGTTACTCTTCCATCCAAATCTTGTACATCTTTAAGTATACCTGAAGTTTGTTGTTGACCATCTTCTGCATTTTGACCAACCAATGCTTTAAGGTCTTCTATTTCTTTAAGTATACCTGAAGTTTGTTGTTGACCATCTTCTGCATTTTGACCTAACAATTCTCGAATTTCTTCTATTTCTTTAAGTATACCTGAAGCCTGTTCTTCATCATTATCACTATTTTGACCTAGTAATTTTCGAATTTCTTCTATTTCTTTAAGTATACCTGAAGCTTGTTCTTCATCATTATCACTATTTTGACCTAATAGTTGTCTTATATTATTTAACTGTGTTTCTATATCATTTATAGATTCACTGTTAGAACTTTTCATATCATTAACAGTTTTATCCAATTTATTTATATTCTCGGTATTAGCAGTCATTTGTTCTGTTAATGAATCAATTACTAAATCGGCTAAATTAACATACATATCAAATTCTTTTTTATTAGCTTCTACTTGTACAATTAAATTTTCTACCGATTCTCTAAATATAGATATGTCCTTTTTAACATCGATTATTTCATTATTAATGTTGTCAGTAAATTCATCCATCTGCTGACCTATCATTACAATCCTGTCATTAGTTTCTTTATTCATTATCATTACTTCAGATATATTATCACTCATTTGTTGTAATTTTATATCAAGCCATTCACCAGTATTACGTAATTCTTTCCACTTACCAGGATTTCCTTTTTCAATACAAATCCAACCTATAACATCATCTTGTTGGATATTCGATATAACTAAGTCCCCTACTTTATGTTCACCTTTAGTAGGTATATTCACATCACAATATAATGTATTTGATAAGAAAAAACTGGCTTCTGTTTTACTTACGTATAATCTTAAAGCCATTCTATTTCCTCCTTTTTGTTCAAATTATCGCATTATATGTTTGTTTTTTATTGTAAAAAGACCATAGCCATTATAATGGCTATGGATTATAAATTTAAAATATCTAAAATATTAATAGGTAAAACCATTTCGTGGTCAAATTCATCTGTAAGTTTCAATACTGTAGTTTCATTATTTACTTCGGCTATCACTTTACAATTACCTTCGAATCCTTGTTCCATTATCAATGTTAAAATTGCCAATTTAGATCCTTGATCTAATATTTCCCATATCATGTTCTTATATACAATTATAGGTTTATCCATTTACATCACCCCTTATTTTTCAAATTCGTATGCAAAATCTCCTGTATGAACAGCGGAATGAACAGAATTTTGAATATTAACAACTACCCATAATATACCTTCTTTTAAATCTAAACTTACTTTTCTTAAATTATAATCATACTTATCTAAATACCATCTTAACCATTCATATTGTTCTTCTGTTAGTTGACCACATACTTTTAAATTTTTAGTCAATCTTTCATATTCTCCTAATGTTATAGGATTTCCTATTATATCTTTATCCATATTATTTTCTCCTTATTCACAAACTTTAGCTAATAAACCAGCTAATAGGTTTTCATTTTCAGATAAGTTTAAATCTAAATTTTGTATATTTTGTAAACCTGTATTTAATTTAAATATATTCATAAAACAACCTAAGCAACACATAAGAGCTTCAGAAGAATATTCTTCTGATTCTTTAAATGAATTAACTAGATTATACCAACTATAAATATATCCTTCGAGTTCAAACATTAAATTTTCATCTACATCTCCATATGTCATAGGTAATAAAATATCAAAATTTGCTTGTTGAATAAAATCTCTAAAGTTCTCTATTTTAATTTCATGATTAGGCAACTTAGTTACTAACTCTTTATATGCTACTAAACTACAACCACCTATAGCAGAAACTTTAGTTAATAAATTATTATCTACGCAATAATGTAAATAATCTTCATTCGATAATAAGTTAGAAATTCCGTTTGAATAAAATACAGTTTTTCTATTCTCTTCATCTAAAGGCATTCTCATAAATAAATCATCTGATTTAATTATGTCAAATAAAGATAAAGCTATAGTTACTATATTTTCCATTAATTCATCATAATTACTAAATGTAACTACAACATCTATTGTCTCATCATACTGAGAACATGTTAAAATAAATGTTAATAACTGTTTTATAGATAATGAAACTCTAACATTATATAGTCTACTGTTAGGTTCTAAATATTCTAATTCTTTTTCGTTTATATTATATTCATTTATTAATATATTTCTTACGTTCATATATTGAGTTATTAATCTTTCATATTCATGCTGCATTTCATCATTTGGAAATTCTAATCCTTTAAAACAAACATTGTTTTCTATTACCTCTACATATATATGATTCATACCCAATAACATTGTATATATAACATTATCTACGTCTTCTAATACGAAAGAAATATTAAAACTATCCAAATCATCTATAACATTTTTTATTCTTTTTACATCATTATAATCTCTGTCTTCTTTATCAATTAATTCGCCCATTACTTCTAATACATCTCGTAATGAATTTTCATAAAAATCACAATTTTCAATCATCAAATTTATTTTCATATAAATCCTCTCCTTGTTCGTTTATTCTAAGTCTAAATTTATCTTTCTAGTTTTTCTATGAAAATATTCATATTCAACTGTCATATGATTAACATACTCTAATGCTAAATCACTATAATCTTCTTCGGATATTTCAAATAAATCTTTATATAAATTATAAGGCACCCATTGTTCGGTTTTAACTAAAAAATCTATCCAATTTAATAAATGTTTTTTATTTTTATATTGTTCTTCTGTTAATTCTAATTGAACTGGTACCGAATATTCTTTTGTATACAAAAATATTTTATAACCTTCGAATTTTGTTTCATTATCAAATTTCATATAAATCAATCTCCCTTCTAAGAATGTAATTTTATAGTTTGTTTAGATCCACATTCTGAGCATTTAACTTCTATTTCTAACCAACAATCTGTCCCCTCATGAAATTCTTCCACCTCATGATTTACTTCTCTTTTACATTTATGACAATAACATACCATATCTTCCATAATTCTCAACCTCCAAAAAAATAAAATTTATTATAAGAATGTTGGGTTATTTATAATAATTTATAACCCAACATTCTTTTCTATTATAATATATTATTATATTCTGCTATATATTTCATAGTTTCTCGCATAGGTTTTCCATTTAATAAAGTTATAAGGGTCAATGTTTTAACTTGACCTCTTATTATATATGGATAAGGTATAAACCCAAAGAAATGTTTTATTTTAGTCCACAGATTTTCTTTCTTATATACAATTTCAGAATTTATTACCTGTTGTAGAACATAACATGCAGTTACATCATATTGTTGTGTTATTAACCATAATGTGAAACAGAAAGATACTGATCTTAATAATAAACAATCTCCTCCATATTCTATATAATTACTACTAAAGAATCTTAATAATCTCATATTTGCCTCGGGAGAATTATTAAATTTAAAAGCATGATCCATTATCTCATCTACCGTAGTTAAATTAAAATCAGCAATTATTTCTAAGAGTCTTTTGAATGTTTTATTAATCAATATCTCTCCTTCTTTTATGTCCCAGAAACAACAACCGTTAAATAGCATTATATATTCATCAAATTCTGGTCCTATTTCATCAATTATTCTTTGCATTATTCTTTGTTCTCTTATCATTCATCCACCCTCCTAAAATTTTTTATAAATTAATTATTAAAATATTCCAAAACTTTATTAAAATTTATTTTATTATAATAATCATTTAATAATTTATTGGTATCTTCTACATTTGCATCTTCTCCTAAGTTTAATCTTTTTTCTAAATATTCATTTTTAGCATCTGCTAAAATACAACCTTCCACTGTGGATGTATAAACACTTTCATTAGGTAAATAAATCCCTCCCGAGCTTATTTCATAATTATCAGCTATGGATGACGTTTCTAACGTGTCCATATCAAATTGTCTTATCATATTATTTTCTACAATATTGTCATACGTTGAAATAACTTGTCTATCGTTTAATATTTTTGTAATTTGGTTTATTAATCCTTCCATTAAAATATCACTATCCGTTTTTTCTTGATAAGCAATATTATCTATAAATCTATTTATATTTAAAATATCTATAGCTTGATCTATATTATTCTTATTTATTTGATCGTTATTGTTTATATTATAATGGTAAACCATATTTTTCAAATCCATTGGGTCATATTTAGGTGTATTTAATCTATATTTATTTCCTAAATGTGCAACTGTAACTGTACCTAAATATTTTAATATATCTCTTGTAGATTTCTTCCCTAATAAAGTTTTTGCTCCATTTATTAATAAGTTAACACAATTGTTAATCATAAACAATTACCTCCTTAAAATAAAATAATTACATATTATATCCGTAGATATAATATGTAATTGAATTATTAATTAATTACAGACCTAAAGCTTCCCAAGCTTTTTCTGTTATTTCTTCTCTACTCAACATTTCATATTTACCATCTTCGTTCTGTTTACAACAATCAACCATTACATATCCTTCTAATTCACATAATTTTTGTAAATTAATATATGATTTAGTTAAATTTTCCAATGTTTCATTTTCGTCAGTTTCTCTACCACGTTTTAAAATGTTTTCATATGAAACCACAGGCTTAACACTTAGAACTAGAGTTATATCTGGTTTAGGTAATCCTAATACCGTATATTCTAAATACTTCATTCTTTGAATATATACCTTTAATTCTTCTTCATTCATATCATTACATCTATGAATAAAATTGCTAGATATATACCTATCAAATATTAATAGTTTATCTTCATTGTATTCATCTATTAACGACTTTCCATTCTCTCTAATTCTTCCTAAACATACTAGTCTATCTATAGCATATAACATTCCTTCTCTGATAGCTTTAAATTCATCATCATTAAACTTTAATCCTTCATAAAGAAATTTATCTACTAAATCACTCGAATAATCTTCTTTATGTCTAGGGAAACTGATTATCTCAGTTTCCAATCCCATTTCTTTAAATTTCTTTTCAAGATTTTCTGCTAAGGTTCTTTTACCACTGCCATCAATTCCTTCTATAGCTAAAGATAATCCCATCTACTCACCCTCTTTTTTATATAATTCTATTTTGAATTTAACTAATTTGCATTGTACTATAAATAACGCATAGTCCTTAGTTATCTTCATAATATAATCATCTGTCTCATTTGTCTTATCAAATACATCAACTACACATTCTTTAAATTCTAATAAAGCCATAGCAAAATCATTATACCAAACTACAGCTTTATGATCATCTACTTCCATTATCATTTCATACATTATTTCGTCCTCCTATTTTTTAATATTTATCTTTGTGTTTTCAACAAACTCTATTCTGTATTTTAAATTGTTTAGATTTATTGTATCAACTAATTCTTTTAATGCTTTATCTGCTTTAACTTGTAAAGCAGATTGATTATATTTTTGTGCTTCTATTTTAGAGTTTCTTAATAATTGTCTTATAGCTCCTTCTTTTAATTCTTCATCGTTATTAAAACAAGATAACCAATCTATCATTTTAATTTGCCATGATGTATGTCTTTCTAATTGTGTAAAATCTCCTACTGGTTCTACCGAATCAACACCAACAGCATCCTTAGGAACTTTCAATATAACTTCTTCTTTATCAAAGTTATAATCTACTCTTATTCTTGTAATATCTATTGAATATTTTATTTTGAAATTACCTTGCATTACTACATAATCTTTTCCACTTTCTCCGTAAGTTTCATTTATTCTCATGTTTTCTTCTCCAAATACTAAAGCACTTACATCATAAATACCTGATTTAAGTTGCTCAACATGTTCTAAGAATAAATTTGTTTTTCCTTTACCATCTTTAACTTCTACTATTTCTGCTGGTTTATTATTTATTTTTGGTTTACTCGCCATTCTAAATACTACTAAAACACTACTTCCTATAGTTATAACTGCTAATATAATTGCTCCTGCTTTTATTAATTTTTTCTTATGATTCTCTACCAAATACTCCGCTTTATCTTTTATAACCGCCATATATATTTTCATGTGCTCTTTAAGTTTCATTTTTATTTACCCCCTCAGTTTATTTATTTAAAACTTAATCTTACAACTTCTGGCTCTTTAACTACTCTCGTATTATTAACCACTACTTCTTCGTTGTTAATTTTTACTTTTATAAATTCATCATTCTTCTTAGCTATAACCTTGTTATTTACAGCCATTACGTCTTTAGAATTCATTTCTTGTAGTTGATTATATAAAGCTTCAGCTATTTTATCTGATACATAATCATTGTATTCATCACTACATATTTTAACTATTTCTGCTTTATTAAAATATCCAAATTCTCCTAATATACTTATTCTCCCATTAGCTTTTACATGATTCATTTCGCCTATATAACCATTATTAATTCTATTACTTCTTTGTGGTACATAACCATTATTTGCTATAGAATTAGATAAGTTTTTAGCCACTTGTGCTGACTTAGAATCTCCTTCGTTTGTCATAAAGAAATATCCTGTACTATTATCGTCATAAGCATTATGATGTACTGATAAATATATTTTTGGATTACATTTAGCAGCTATTCTACCTGCAGCATTTAAATCTGTAGTTTTATCTGTTGAATATTGTAAATTAACATTTACTCCATATTTACTATCTAATTTTGTAGCTATTGCTCTAGCCAATTTCATATTTATATCAAACTCTGATATAAACCATTCATTCCCTTCTTTTCTTATAGGTATATCTTTTGGTATTTGGTTTATAGATATACCATGTTTACTTATATTTATGTCTCCTCCCCAACTGTATCTTTTTCCTACTTTTACTGTATTTTCATTTCCCCATTCTCCAGCACGTATTACTACGTCTACTTTTCTTACTGTATTTTCACTATAATCTGCATACGCTATATCTTTTGGCATTCCACTTAATAACAAAGTTGCGAATAATATTGATAATAATAAGTTTTTCCCAAAGTTAATTATAGTTCTTAACAATTCAATCTCCCCTTATTTTAATTAAATATCTCTCTTATCCCAAATAGTTTATTTTATAAATACTATTGGTAACCCCTTATTTTCTCTTTCGATTTGATACGATGAATGTAAAGCATCTATATCTAGATTTTTAAAAGCATTTTCCATATTATATTTTGCATGTATATTAAATATTTCTTTCATAAAATCCTTCATATATAATAGTTCCTCTATAATTGAATTATTATAAACCTCGGTTAAAGTTGATAAATGTTCTAATTCACTTTCTATATATTTTATACCCCTAGTTTCATCTTGACATCCTTCTCTAACCATTTTAATTTCTCCTAAAGTTAAATATACATTAGTTCCTGTTATATAATGAACTTCATAATCTTCATAAAAACTACTATAATATTCTGAATTAGAATATTCATAATAATGAACACTATCATTTAAACCATAAAATTGATTTATATAACTATCACACATTGACATACTTCCCCAACATAATATTTGATTATTTCTATCTGTACATATTACATAACTCATATAATTACCTCCCTATAAATTAATTTATTATTCACTAATATAATATATAATCGAAATGTTTATGTATTACATATAAAAAATATTAATTCCTCCATGAAAGAGGAATTAATATTTTATTTATTTTTAAATGATTTTTTAGCGTTAGCAAGGAAATTTGTCAATTTATTGACGATACTTCCCAACCTATATTCTAAGATTTCAACAACTTCTTAATTATCCGTTCCTCCCTTTGAGGGAGTCACTTCATCTCTTATTAATGCTATCGCATTAAGAAGTTGTTGGTAAAATATTAAATTTCAATAAAATTGATGGAACATAGAAAATATGTATATAGCACTTAGCTATATACATATTTAATTAAAAAATCAGAAACAAAAATATTTAGATTAATTATTTGTTATACTAAATTAATTTTTATTTACTAACTTTTCCATCACCTATAAGTAAGTTAGCTTTACTAACAGCTTTACCTACTGCTTTAGATTTAGTATTTTTAGATTTTTTCATAGCTTGTTTTGCTAATTGTTTAGCTTGAGCAGCGTATCTTTTTTCTAATTTTTTCTCTATGAATCTTTCTAATTTCCAAAGAGTTAAAAGTTTTTTGAAATCTCTATCTCCTTTTTCTTTAGCTACTTGGAATATAGCCATTTTATAAGCTTTGTTTTTCTTAGCTTGTTTATCTAGTCTTACTATACTTCTTTCTACTAAAACATCCTCATTAACAGCTTTACCTAAGTCATAAGTATTTTCTGTTAAAGATTCTATTTCGTCACTAGAGAATGTATCTAATAAAGCACATTCTATTATTAAAGCATTAACTTCTGTTTCATTATCAAATTCGTTTATTATTAATCCATTATCATCAAATATCATATCTGATTACCTACCTTTCATTTTTAATTAATTTCAAAAGTTCTCTTATTAAGTTGTTTTAACAATTGACATTATTAATTAAAAAATATATATGGTATAACAAAGAATTAATAAATAAAATAAGGGGGTAATTGGATATGAAACAAAACTATTTAAATGAAAGATTTGTTGTAAATGATAAACTGAGAGAGATTGAAGTACCATCTTCAGCAGTAGCTACAGAAATAGTTGAAATTCCTTTAAATAACGGAAATGAATTTAAAAATAGAGTTATAAACTTATTCGGACCGTTTAACGAACAAACTATTTCTGAAATAATGAAACAATGTCTGAAATGGGAAGAAGAAGATGCTGAAATCTTATATAAACATTCTCAGCAAATAAGACAATTACAAGACCCAACTCAATTATTAAAACCTATAATATTAAATATAAACTCACCTGGTGGGGAAGTTCATCAACTTATGGGATTAGTAGATTTATTAGAATCTATGGATGCTCCAGTAATAACAAGAGGGTACGGGGAATTATGCTCTTGTGGATTTGTATTATTCTGCATAGGTGATGAAAGATATATAGGTAAAAATGCTAGTTTAATGTATCATGAGTTATCTTATGGTATATGGGGTAAAGATAGTGAAGTTAAAAACTATCATAAAAATGCAGAAAAATTACAAAAGAAATTAGACAGAATAATCAATGCTAAAACAGGAGTTAAATTAAAAACTCTAAAAGCATGGAGAGAAGCTGTTCACGATAAATGGATAGAACCTAAAGAAGCAGTTGAGTTAGGAATAGCAACAGATTACTTATATTAATAAGATAAGGGGTAATTCCCTTATCTTTATTTAAGTGTAATTTTCAAAATTTCGATACCATATTATAAAAGTGAAATAAGATAAATATATAATTAATATTGGGAGGTAATGATATGAAAATTATAAAAGTTGTTGATTGTAAAAATAAAGAAGTTATAAGAATTAAAATAGAAATTGACAAAAACATGTTTATAGTAGTACCAGATATAGTTGATAATAAATTCAATTATTTAGGAAATAAATTAATGGGAGTAAGACATAAATATGTACAGAAATATGTAGATAAAAACTTTTTAACATATGAAGAATTAGAATATAAAATAAAAGATGAAATGTTTAATATATTAACAAACGAATGTGAAAACTTACACAGAACAGATGGTGTAATGTATTACACAATAATAGGAGGATAAACAATGAGATTAGAAACAACTGATGCGATACGATTAGCCGTAGCATATAAGATAATAGAAATTGAATATGATACTAATTATGATGAATTAGTAGATTCGCTTTTTAACTATACGAAAGCAATTATAACAGGAATACCAATGGACGTTTGTATGTTCCGAGATGAAATTGAGAATTTAATAGGTATAAGAGAACATGATGAAATAATAAATTATATATTGAAAATTAGAGGAGGTGAATGATGATACTATCATATGATAGTATCATCAATTTTATGTTCTTAAATTATAGTACAAGCAGAAATGAAGTTATAGGGAAAACTGACAACGGAACTTTAATATTCTTATATGGACACGTTAAAACAAGATATCAAGAAAGAATAAAACAAGTTAAGTATGTTACTAAAATGGAAGAACTAGACATAAATAAACTTATGGAAGAAACTGTTAAAATAGTTAATAAATATTATTATAAATGTAAATCAAGAAATTCTCGTAAAGTAAGACAAGTAATAAGAGGAAAAATAAACTTTGTAGTAGGAAGAAAAAAATTCATAATGGATTTAAGTGTATTAGTAGCAGGAAGTGAAGTTAGCTATGATAATAGACACCCGTATGTAATAGATCCTCAATATAAATCTTTAGTAGAAACTGGAGAACTAATGGTTCATGATACAGTATTAGCAGTAGAAACTATAAATATGACAGTAAGATTTGCCGATGAAGAAATGACTAACTTTACAGAACAACCTAGCATATCAGAATTCAACTTACCAGAAAAAGAATATAAAGTTCATGAAAGCTTATTCTTAAAAATGGTAGACTTCATGTTAAAAGATAATGATGCTAAAATGACTCCATGTGTTAGAAGATTTGTAACATCATTACGTGTATATAAAGATAGAGTTAAGTGTAATTCATAGGATTTCAATACCATATTATAAAAGTGAAATAAGATAAATAAATATTATAAAAAAGGGGATATTAATATGAGAGATAAAATAATGAGTATAATAAATGAAGCTAAATTTGAATGTGAATTAAACAAAATAGAAAAAGAAGCTAAAGATGTAATGTTTATGAATGATGTTTATATGTTCCATGTAGATAAAGAATATGAAGATAGATTAAGAGACATGGAATTAATAACTAACGTAAGACAAAGGATGTTAGAGCTAACATTATTAATAACTAAAGTTAAAGATATAGAAGCTGAAGCAATAGCAGATAATCAAATGAGTATAATGTGGAAATGTGAAAATCTAATAGCTAAAATGATGGGACAAATGCAACTAATGAGAAATAAATATGATCTATAAGATAATTTATATGATACTCTGAAGAAAAAAATAATGAATATACTCATGATAAATTAATCAGGATTAAAAAAAAATAAAATTATATTAGGAGTGATTAATTTATGATGTATGTATTAGTAAATAAAAAAAGTGGATACTATTTTAAGAAAGAACAAGCTAATGGAAAATGTATAGACGTTGTTGTTATAAGTGAAGCAAGAATATTTGATAATGAATTAGAAGCTGAAAGTAAAGCTAGATTTATAGACCAAGATATGAATGATGGATACTACGTTAAATATCTAAATAAATAGTTTATAAGTTCTAGGGAGTTAATCTATAAAGCTCCCTTCCAATATCATACATTAAATACAATAACGATTAACCTAGCTGATAATTATGATCCTAGATTAGTAGCTTAAAGATTAATGTATGAGCCAAATAAAACATAAGGAGTGATTGTAATATGTACGAAACTTTATTATTAGTTGCTTTAGCTATATTAGCTTTCTGTGCTTTTAAATCTACAATATCTTATGTTATAAAAATAGCAATTTATGCAATGTTGATAGTTATGATAATAAATATATTACATTAAGAGTTCTAAGGAAGCATCTCTAAAAGCTTCCTTTCAATGGGGATTTATATGATCCTTAAATAAATTATACAAGGAGATATTATTATGAAACCTAATTTTAAATTAAATAAAAATAATGATAATACAATAAAATCTATAATAATAGATAATAAAGAATATTCAATAAACGATTTAACTAAAGAATCAAAAGATTTATTAACTTATCAATTACCATATAGCATAACAGGATTAAATAATAAGAACTATTATAAAAGAATAGCAAAACATATGAGTTATCGTGATATGGCAGAAGGTGTTATGGATCTACAATTACTAGGAGCAAATATTCCTAAAGAAATATGGTGCTTCCTTACAGTAGTTGATATATATGGAGAAAATAGCAATAATATAGAATATGAAACAAAAAGAATGTTAGATCAATTATTATCTTATTAAAATAATTTATATAAAAATAAAAGGAGATTGATATTATGAAAAATTTTGAATTAAAAGTTATAAGAAATAAAGAACACAATGAATTAGTATTTGTAAAAATTAATAGAAATGTATATACAAAACCAATGTTATCATTTGCAGAAGTATCATTATTAGAAGCAATATCATATGACGATTATAAATGTAATTATAAATATTTTGAATCATTATCAACTATAATAGGTTATAATATAGTAATACCAGCATTGAAAAGTTTAAAAGAAAAAGGAGCTAATATAATATCAGATGAAGAATATAGAAAATTAGTAATGAATAGTTATAAAAATAAATATAATGGATTAATGAGATAAGACAACTTGGAGGGGATTGAGAATGAGATTTAGAAAAAGAGCATCTAGTAAAAAAATCATAGCACTTGTATTAAGTGCTATGATGATATTTAGTTCATCAATAAAAGGTAATACACAAACTAAAGAATTAACGAATAAACCTAAAGAAATGTCTATGATCCAGAATAATAAATCAATAGGAATAAAAACCCGAGCTGGAAATAAAAGAATAACCAAGATGGCTGGTAGACCTATGCAAGTAGGAGCAACAGCATATTATGGAGATACAATAACATCTACAGGTACAAGACCGATAGTAGGTAAGACAATAGCAGTTGATCCTAAAGTAATACCATATGGAACTAAAGTATATATTCCTGAATTCAATAAAGTATTCATTGCTGAAGATTGTGGTAGTGCTATAAAAGGAAATAGAATAGATATATTTATGCAAGATTATAAAACATGTATAAATTGGGGATTTAAACAAATAACTGTTTATATAATAGAAGAATAAGGGGTGTAATTTATGAATAATATAACAATTAATATAAATGCTGAAGCGTCTAAAGCTATAATGTCATTAGCTTCTAATGCTACAACAATATTAACAAATCCTGTAGCTGCAACTACTATAGTTGCAACTGCTGCAGTTGCTGCATGTTATAAACATATTGAAAATAAAGATAAAAGAAGATTAGGGTTTATAAAATAGTGTAATTCATAGAATTTCGATACCATATTATAAAAGTGAAATAAAATAAATATATAAATAAAAATGGAGGATAATATTATGAGAATAGAAGAATTAAAAAGTTATACAATGTATTTAATACCAGAAGAATTTGAATTAATGTATTCAATAACAAAATCTATACCATATGGTTATAGAGTAGTTAATGATGAATATGTTATAACAGCAACAGAAGACATGATAAACGATATACAAAATGCGTTAGAACATGAAGGTTATATACAACGTTATGAAGAATGTAATAGATACAAAGCTGATAGAATAGCAGATTTAATAATTAACATAAATTATGAGATGAAATATAATATATAATAAAAATTTTAAAAGATTTATATGATCCAAAAAATAAAAAAATAAATTAGGGGGATTTAGTTATGAGAAGATATAATGAAAATGATATAGTTAAAATAGTTAAGGAAAACGATAGACATGAAAACCAACTTGGAATAATAGTTGAAGTATTTGAATTAGTACATGCACCTGTTACAATATATATAGTTCAATTTGAAAATGGAAGAAAAGGATATTATTTCCCATCTGAAATGTTACATCAATAATATATGTAATTTATATGATCCTTAGAAAATAAAAAATATTGGAGGTAACTATATGAGTTTAATATCTAGTGTAAAAAGTTCAAAATTATATTGCAAAATGCAATATACAGTATGGAGTGCTGAAGATAAAATAAAAAATAAAGTTAAAGATGAAGTTGATTATATTAAAGAACATCCAGGTAGAGCAGCAGCTAAAGTTGCTACTAACATTGTAGTTAACACAGTAATACCTGCTGGTAGAGTAGTAAATCCGGCAGTTAAATATGTAACTAAGAAAGTTATAGACAAAGATAGAGTTAAATCGGTTTAATAATAAAAGAGTTCTAAGGAAGCGTCTCTAAAAGCTTCCCTCCATTAGCAATAAAAAATATTATAAAATAAAAGGAGATTGATATTATGATGAAATGTTCAAAATGTAAACAAAATATAGTAGGAAACAAAAAAGTTAAAGACAAAGAAAATAAATGGGATGTAGCTAGAGGTGCAGCATTTGTATTAGGTGGACCAATAATACAAACAACTATGGCAATAGGTGAAGGT
>JAEIGA010005791.1_pt1 | contig 18832 bp, 19 predicted proteins | sample 9270691 | NCBI WGS metagenome assembly JAEIGA01 (sample SAMN17057246, study PRJNA624740) | gut metagenome | biome: biome; isolation source: fecal sample | host: Bos grunniens | place: China: Xizang | collected 2019 | reverse complement strand
TCAGACTGCGGAGTGATAGGATATCCGAAATATCCGTCCGCACCGTTGCGTATTGCCGATATGGCAATCGCCTCGTTTCCTTTCATCAGAATTTTCTCTGCCATATCAATTAGATTTTAACTCTGTAAACAGTAATAACCGAGTCAGGGCATACGATAGCGCAGTTTGAACATCCTACGCAAGCGTCACCGACCATCTCGGCATAATGATAACCTTTATTGTTGACCAGTTTTGCGAGCTCAATGCTCTTGGTCGGACAATTCTCTACACATACTCCGCATCCTTTGCATTTCTGTGTATCCACTTCGATTGCTCCTTTAAATGCCATTATTATATAGTTTTAAGTGTTTTGGTTCAACTTGTTTTTTAAATCTTGATTTTTGGTGTCAAAATCGAAGTAAAAGTAATGCTTTTTTGTCTGATTTTCAAATAATGTTTGAAAAAAATGAAAAGTAGCATATTGGGCATACATTTGTAAGAAAAATTATATAACTTTGAAAACTTTAAACGAGATGTGTCGTATGGGGAAGATTTTATTGAAAAATATTCTGTCAGAGGGAGTTGCGTCAGATATTCTTATAGAAGGAAATCTGATAGCACAGGTCGTTCGGTCTGATAATCAGTCCGTTGTATATGAGGATGCCGAAGTCGTGGATTGTACCGGCAAGGCAGTATTTCCCGGTTTCATCAATATGCATACTCACGCTGGAATGGCTCTTATGAAGGGAATCGGAGAAGATATGGCATTCCACGAATGGCTTGACAGAATCTGGCAGGTGGAGGAACATATTGACGACGAGTATGTCTATTGTGCCACCAAGGCGGCCTGTCTGGAAATGATAAAGACTGGCACCACTACATTCAATGATCAGTACTGGCATATGCCGATGGCTTATAAGGCAGCGATGGAACTGGGAATGAGGCCGGCTTTATCATATGTAGTGCTTGATAAAAATGATCCGGAGGAATCGGAACGCCAGAAAGACCAGTGCCTCCAGATGTATGAAATGACCAAGGAATGGGATCCGAAGGCACAGCTTCTAATATCCATTCACGCGATTTATTCTGTAAGGGAGCCTATGATGCTCTGGGCAGTGGATTTCGCCAGAGAACGCGGTCTGAAGATCCATATCCATATCTCCGAGACCAGAAAGGAAGTGGAAGACTGTATGAGAGAACACAATGGTATGTCTCCAGTGGAGTATCTTGATTCACTCGGAGTTCTCGGACCGGATGTGATTGCCGCTCATACATTATGGTTGTCTGACAATGATGTGAAGATATTGGGAGAAAGGGGAGTGACCTGCGTGCATAATATCAATTCGAATCTTAAGCTTGCTTCCGGATATCGTTTCCGTTACAATGAATTGAAAGAGGCCGGTGCCAATGTCTGCATAGGTACGGATGGCTGCGGTTCTTCCAATAATCTCGATCTTCTGGAGGCAATGAAGACTGCTGCAATCGTGCAGAAGGCCTGGCGTGACGATCCTACTGCGATGCCTCTGGATGAGCTTTCTGCAATGGCAGGTGTCAATGGCGCCAAAGCATTGGGTATCAATGCCGGCAGGATCGAAGTCGGAGCATTGGCCGATCTGCTTATCATAGATGTGACCGGCTATCAGTTTCTTTCTCCTGCAAAATTCCTGGCAAACTTTATTTATTCTGCACATTCTGACTGTGTGGAGTCCGTCATTTGTGATGGAAAATTCATTATGCGTGACCGTGTAGTGCCTGGAGAAGAGCAGATTCTCTCTGATGCCCGCAGGGTTCTTACAAAAATTCTTTAATTGATTCTTCGTTATCATAATGGCTATGCGTGATTATATGGGAGAATCTCAAAACAATACTAATACTATGGATCCAAGAGTAGAAAAGATTATGATAGCCGCTGAGTATATCGCGGCGAAGCTGGACGGAAGAAAACCATTTGCCGGTATTGTTCTTGGCAGCGGGCTTGGAAAACTTGCAGATAAGATAGAGAATCCGACAGTGATTCCATATAAGGAAATTCCGGGCTTTCCGGTTTCTACGGCTGTAGGTCATAAGGGCAATTTCATTGCTGGTGAACTTGGTGGCAAGTTTGTAGTGGCAATGCAGGGGCGTTTCCATTACTATGAAGGCTATCCGATGGAATTAGTGACCCTTCCGATAAGGGTTATGAAAGTTCTCGGCATCCAGTATCTTTTTGTTTCAAATGCAGCTGGAGGAGTCAACTATGATTTCAAGGTCGGTGATCTGATGGTGATAACAGACCATATCAATCATCTTCCTAATCCTCTGGTGGGACCTAATATGGAAGAATTCGGACCGCGTTTTCCGGATATGACCCGTCCATATGACAAGAATCTGAGAATGAGAGCATTCGAGCTGGCTGCCGGACTCGGTTACGAACTCAAGAGCGGTGTGTATTTTGCCGGTACAGGTCCTTCATACGAAACTCCGGCAGAGTATAAATATTTCCGTCTTATCGGTGCAGATGCCGTAGGAATGTCCACAATTCCTGAAGTTATCGTGGCACGCCATTCCGATATCCCTGTTTTCGGTATGTCGGTAATCACAAATGAGGCTCACGACGATTATGCCGAGGACTATGTGAACGATGCCGATGATGTCGTTGTTGCGGCCAATGCTGCCGCCGACAAGATGACCGTCCTCTTTACAAGAATCATCGAGTCATTATAGATTGTCGATAAGAGCACAAAAAAGGCCGTTTCTGTGCTTTCGAACCTGATTTTACGTGTCGAAAGAATGGAAACGGCCTTTTTTGTGCTTTTACCTTTGCTATGTCTGGTCTATGGATTTATGTCAGAGGCGAATAGAGTACTCCAGGCATCGGATGGCATATCCCAGTCTCCGCGAGGGGAGAGACCGACAGAGCCGACCTTAGGGCCGTCCGGCATACAGGAGCGTTTGAACTGCTGGTTGAAGAAGCGGCGCACGAAAATCCTGAGCCACTTGAGGATGGTTTCGTCGTCGTATGAAGATATTCCTGTTCTGCCTTGCTCTTCAGAATTAAAGGCTTTTCGTGCGAGGAAGAAAATCTTGTCCGGGCTGTATCCGCAGCGGATGAAATTATAAATGAAGAAGTCGTGAAGTTCGTATGGTCCTACGAGATCTTCGGTAACCTGCTGGATTTCATCGTTTTCATTAGCTGGAAGAAGTTCAGGACTGATAGGAGTGTCCACTATGTCCAGAAGGATGTCCTTTATGCTTCTTCCATCCTTGCCGGCCATACCTTCGAACCTGTTCTCTGCTGCCCATCTTACAAGGCTTTGTACCAATGTCTTAGGTACTCCGCCATTCACTCCATACATCGACATATGGTCACCGTTGTATGTGCACCAGCCAAGGGCGAGTTCAGATAGGTCTCCCGTTCCGACGACTAGGCCTCCTGTCTGATTGGCGATGTCCATAAGTATCTGCGTCCTTTCGCGGGCCTGTGAGTTTTCATATGTTGCGTCACGAACCGAAGAGTCGTGTGAAATGTCCTTGAAATGCTGTTCGCAGGCCGATGCTATGGAGATCTCGCGCAGATTAGTGCCGAGAGCTTCCATCAGGTCTGTTGCATTGTTCTTAGTGCGGGAAGTCGTGCCGAATCCCGGCATTGTCACGGTCACTATCCTCTCGTGTGACCATCCGAGTCTGTCGAAGGCCAATGTCGTCACTATCAGTGCCAATGTGCTGTCAAGACCTCCTGAGATGCCGATTACCGCTGTCTGACAATTGATATGGCTCAATCTCTTTATGAGTCCGGCTACCTGGATCTCAATTATTTCTCTGCATCTGTAGTCCAGATCCTGAGCAGGAACGAAAGGATGTGGCTCGATATGTCTGTAGAGTTTTTTCTCAAAATCGGTTTCGGCTGCCTCTCCAAGGCTTCTTCTGTCATAAAGTCTGTAATATGAGGCTGCATTAGTGCCGTCAGGTGATATTGCACAGAATAGTGCGGATTCCTTGCGGAGCTTTTCGATTCGTTCTATATCGATATCAGAGATTATCATTGAAGAGGAAGTCTGATATCTTTCGTTCTGGGCCAGCATACATCCGTTTTCCCAGATGGCTGCATATCCGGCATAGACATTGTCTCTGGTCGATTCACCAAAACCCGCAGAAGCGTAAACATAGCCGCAGATATTTTTTGCCGTATGCTCTCTCAGAAGCGCTGTTCTGTACTGCTCTCTCATCAGGATTTCCCTATCCGCAGACAGATTCACGATGAAATGTGCACCCTGAAGTACGTGATATGCTGAAGGGGGAATTGGAGCCCAAATGTCATTGCCGAGTTCGATCGCAAATGTGGAATTTCCCTGTCCGAAGATCAGGTTGGGAGATATATTGCACTTTTGTCCAGCATAGCGTATTTCTCCGTCATTCCTCACGTCTATAGATAGAAAATCTGCTCCAGATGCAAAGTTGCGGCCTTCTTCTGCTGTGATATAAGTCTTTGGTACAATGCCCTTTATATTTCCGTTTCTGATTACCACTGCGCAGCTGTACAGACGGCAGCGGTATGAGATAGGTGCTCCGACCACTATGGTCAATGCCTTTCCGCGGCTGAATTCCACGATCTTTTTAACGCCATCTTCGGCTCCCTTTATCAGCAGGCTCTGTCCGAAAAGATCTCCGCAGGAATATCCTGTAAGCGACAGCTCTGGAAAGGCGACAAGCGAAACTTCCTTTTCGAAAGCTTCGTCCAGGAGACGGCATATCTCCGTCACATTGTATGTCACATCGGCGACTCTTACTGCTGGTACAGCCGCAGCTGTACGTATGAATCCGTAATTCTTCATTTATTGTGAGTTTATCTGCCAAATTTAATCAAAAAATCTCTAACTTATCATTGAAGCAATAAAAAAGGACAGCTGAATTTCAGCTGTCCCGGTATCGTTTAAAGTTCTTCGAATTCCACATCTGTGAACTGCTCGTCAGAACCATTGTCCTTCAGGCAGTTAGACTTGATATACTTGATCACTTCCTCAAGACCTTCGGTGAACTTTTCGAAGTCCTCCTTATAAAGGAAAATCTTGTGCTTGTCGTATGCAAAATGACCGTTATTATCTACCTTGCGCTTGCTTTCTGTGATCGTCAGATAATAATCGTTGCCTTTTGTAGCCTTGACGTCAAAGAAGTATGTACGCTTTCCAGCTCTTACAGGTTTTGAGTAAATGTCCTCACCTGAACGCTCCTGAGCATTTGCTCCATCGTAATCCTCACTATACATAACAAATCTTTTTTAAGTAAATCTCTACAAAGATAAGGTTTTTTCTGAAAATGGATGTATATTTGCCTAAAATATTGAATAAAAATATGCTTAACAGAAGAATTTTGAGGATCAAGGCCTTTAAGGTGCTCTACAGTGGCGTTCTTGCTGGCAATATGTCTATTTCGCAGGCTGAATCACAGCTGGAAATGTCTTGTGAAGCGACCAGAGACCTATATATATATATGCTCGGTATCGTTTCTCCTCTGACAAAGATAGCAAGAGACAGGATCGAGGCTGCAAAAGCGAAGTTCAATCCTACCGAGGAGGAGAAGAATCCTAATATGAAATTCGCTGAGAACGCGCTTGCTGCACTTCTTGATGCGGATCAGGATTTTCAGAAGGTTTTCAAGAAGAAGAAATTCGACTGGAGCCAGTATGATCTTCTACTCAAGAAGGTTATGACATCTGTAGCATCAAAGGATTATTATGCCGAATATATGGCGTCTGAGCAGAGGTCGCTTGCTGAAGACTGCAAGCTTTTTACAAGGATATATGAGGAGGAATTCGTGGATTGCGAAGAGCTGGAGAAACTTCTTGAAGACAAGTCGCTTTACTGGAATGACGATCTGGCATATTCGCTGACCTGGTGCTGCAAGACCTTGAAGAATCTTGCAAAGGGTGAGAACTGGAGCCTTATTCCATTGTATCAGAGCGAAATGCTCAAAGGTGATGGCGTGGAGAGCGACAAGTTCTTTGTAAGAAAGCTGCTTCAGGCATCTTTTGCAGGTTATGAGAAATATTCAGCTATGGTTGCTGAGGCTGTTACAGGCTGGGAGAAGGAGCGTCTTTTCTCGACTGATGTCGTATTGATCGCTATGGGACTTGCAGAGGCTGTTACTTTCCCTACTATTCCGGTGAAGGTGACTATGAACGAATATGTGGAGATCTCCAAGTTCTACGGAACTCCTAAGAGCCGTTCGTTCGTTAACGGACTTCTTGACAAGCTCGTCCAGCAGCTTGCGAATGAAGGACAGATCAGCAAGGAAGGCAAAGGCCTTCTTTAAAGTGAATGATAAATCAATAATTAAATAGAAATGAATATGTTTACAATTTTACAGGCGGCTCAGCCTGCTCAGGGCGGTGGAGCGATGATGTGGGTTATGATGGCCCTTATTTTCGTAGTGATGTGGTTCTTTATGATCCGTCCGCAGAGAAAGCAGCAGAAGGAGCTTCAGGCTTTCCGTGACGGTCTGAAGAAGGGTGACAAGGTGGTTACCATCGGTGGTATTTATGGAACTGTATGCGAGATCAAGGATACTACTGTCCTCATCGAGGTGGACAACAATGTGAAGATCCGCGTGAGCAAGCAGGCTCTTGTAAAGGATTTTTCTGATCCGCAGCAGTAGAATATCACTTCTATCAGGTGATGAAAAGGCTATACGACAGGCTTTTGAAGTCTTTGAATATCAGCGGGAGAGATCTTGCAGTTTTTCTGCTTGCTCTCCTGTTGGCATTTAGTATATGGCTTATTCATAACCTGGGACTCAAGTATAATGACTACCTGACAGCATCCGTCAAGGCAGAGTGTAATATCGAAGGTCATACCAATATATCCCTCAATACAAGTGATGTGATAGCAAGGTGCCGGGCTACAGGTTATAAGGCTATTATGTCTGATATAAAGGCTCGTAGAAGACCTGTAACAGTGACATTCAATCCTTCTGTGATGCGTCATAAGGAAGGTGATCTGTTCTATGTACTGGCAGCGGATCTGACAGAATATACGCACCTGATCTATGGGGATGGTGTGACATTGGAATATTTCGTGTCAGATTCTGTGTTTTTCCGTTTTCCTGAAGTCGACCATAAGAAAGTGCCGGTGGATCCGGTCTATTCCATAACCTATATGCCTCAGCATATGAACAAAGGAGAACTGGAGATAATTCCTGATTCGGTTACGTTGTATGGCCAGTCAAGGATTCTGGAGACTATAGACAAGGTTCTCACTGAGCCTATAAAGCATTCAAATCTTTCTTCCGATATCCAGGGAGTTGTACATCTTGAAAAGATGAAGGATGTAAGAATGTCGGTGTCCGAAGTCCATTATCTTCAGAATGTAAGCCGCTTTGTGGAGATGAAGTTGACATTGCCGGTTACTGCTGAAAATGTACCTTCCGACAAAAAACTCGTTCCTTTCCCTTCCAAGGCTGATGTGGTCCTGAGACTTTCATTCCCATTGGAGAGTCAGCCGGAAGAGCTTGAACTGAAAGTGGACTATAATGACTTCATTTCATCGTTGAGCGGAATGGCTCCTCTGTTGCTTTCGGGTGATACAAAAGGTCTCATTTCATATGAGACAGATCCGGTCGCCGTAAATTGTGTACTGGAGGATAAGTGATGAAGATTCTGGTGATAACCGGCGGCATCGGCAGCGGGAAGTCCGAGGTCTGCAGGATATTGGCGCAAAAAGGATTGACTGTTCAATACAATGCTGATGCGAAGGTAAAGGAATTGTATGATACCGTCCCGGGACTCTTGGAGTCGATTGAAGACAGACTTGGATGCAGTCTGCGTGATGAAGCCGGAAAATTTGTACCGCAATGTCTTGCACAGAGGATATTCGTTGACAGGCAGGCACTTGAAACGGTGGAATCACTTGTATTCCCGGCTTTGATGGAAGATTTTCTGGCTTTTGCCGGAAACAGTGGGAGTCCGTTCGTTGTCTTTGAATCGGCGACAATACTTGAAAAGCCGCAGTTCGATGGCTTTGGAGACAAGGTAATTCTGGTGGATGCTCCGGTGTCGATGAGGATGGAACGTGCCTGCAGACGTGATGGAGCTGACAGGGAGGCGGTAAGAGCGAGGATGGCCAATCAGAAAAAGATGAACGCTCTTTCGGAAGGAGCAAAAGACCCGAGGATAGATGCTGTGATCGTGAATGACGGGTCAATAGCTATACTTGAGCAAAAAATAGAAATAATAATGTCTGATCTCTTCGGAGACTGGCGCAAAGATATAGTTTAATAAGAATCAATTAATTAAAAATGAAAACAGATCTTACAAAGATTCTGGCGATTTCAGGCCAGAGCGGATTGTTCCTTTATATTTCAGCTACCCGTACAGGTGCAGTGGTAGAGGCTCTTGCTGACAAGAAGAGAAGCGCAGTGTCAGCTACAAGCAAGATCACTTCACTCGCTGATATCTCTATCTATACTGATGACGAGGAGGTTAAGCTTCAGCAGGTATTCCTCAATATGAAGGAGGTACTCGGTGAGGACAATGCTCCTTCTGCAAAGTCAAAGCCAGAGGAACTCAAGGCTCTTTTCGAAAAGGCTCTTCCGGACTACGACCGCGACCGTTTCTATGTTTCTCATATGAAGAAGGTTGTAGAGTGGTACAATGCTCTGAAGAACTACGCTTCTCTTGATTTCGTTAACCCTGAGGAGGAGGCTGAGGAGACTGAAGCAGCTGATCAGGAATAATCTATGATTGATACCAGAAAGAAATTACAGACCCTTACCTTGGGCTGTTCGAAGAACAAGGTAGATACAGAACATATCCTTTCCCAGGTGGAGGATCTCTATGAGATCATTCCCGAGGGAGAGGATATTCCTGTTGATGTACTGCTTATCAATACCTGCGGGTTTATAGGTGATGCGAAGGAAGAATCCGTTCAAGCAGTGCTTGAAGCGGTCGATAGAAAGAGCAGGGGAGAAGTGGGTAAAGTCGTGGTATTTGGCTGTCTTTCACAGCGTTATGCCTCGGAGATGCCTCAGCTTATTCCTGAAGTGGATGCCTGGTTCGGTGCCAGAGACTTTGAGCCTGTTATAAAGGAACTCGGAGGATTGCCTGATCCTGCAAAGGCTTCTTCAAGATATCTGACCACTCCTTCACACTATGCCTATCTGAAGATATCAGAAGGCTGTGACCGCAGATGTTCGTATTGCGCCATCCCATTCATACGTGGAGCACATAAGTCCGTTCCGATGGAGATTCTTGTGGAGGAAGCAGAAAAATTGGCACAAAACGGTGTACGTGAATTGATAATCATTGCCCAGGATACGACATATTATGGTCTGGACCTTTATCGTCGTCGTGCTTTGGCGGAACTTCTGCAGAAACTCTCGGAAGTGGAAGGAATCGAGTGGATCAGAATACATTATTCCTATCCTGCTGCATTCCCTGAAGATGTTCTGGACCAGATGGCGAATAATCCGAAGGTCTGCCGTTATATGGATATTCCTCTCCAGCATATTGCTGACAAGGTATTGGACAATATGCACCGCAATGTAGATGGAGCCTGGACCCGCGAACTTATCCGCAAGATGCGTGAGAAAGTTCCGGGAGTAGTACTCAGGACCACTATGATTGTAGGACATCCGGGAGAAGGCAAGAGGGCCTTTGCTGAGCTTCTTGACTTTGTTAAGGAAGCGCGTTTCGAAAGACTGGGAGCATTCAAGTACTCAGAAGAAGAGGGTACTTACGGAGCCGATAATTTCAAGGATACTATCTCAAAACGTGTGAAGCAGGAAAGACTTGACGAACTTATGACACTCCAGAGCGAGATTTCTATGGCCTTCAACCAGTCACGTGTCGGCTCTGAGATCGATGTCATAGTCGATGATTTCTTAGATGGCGTCTTCGTATGTCGAAGTGAGTTTGAGAGCCCGGAGGTGGATGGCGAGATTCTTGTGAAATACGATTCTTCGTTATTCTCAGATGTCGATCCGTATTCTTTGATCGGTGACTTCATCAAAGTCAAGGTCGTCGGAGCTGATGAATATGACCTTATTGCAGAACCAATAGAGATTTAGAACAATGAAAAGATTTCTGGCATTATGCCTTACAGCTCTTTGGATCGCGGTTTCCTGCGGTCCCAGCAAGCACGCTGTGCACGTGGAAATGCGTCATCCTTCAAAGACAGGTGTAGATCTTGTAGGCAAGAATGTAGCGGTGGTGTATCTGGAAGGAGATAATGCAGTTTCTTCAGAGTTCGGTGAGTCAATGGCTGACGGATTTGCATACAGTCTTGAGCAGGATTATGGCCCGAGCACCCAGGTCGGCATATATAGAATGAGAAGCCTGGCTGGAGCGGATTACTCCAGAAAGGATTCTCTTGTCAATATCCTGATGGATACCGGCTCTGATATTGTCTTTCTTTTCGATACCCTCAAGTTCGGAACAATGACCGTCGGAGGTCCTTCTCGTGTAAGCTACCCGTCATCCTTGGATTCTTCATATGTCAGCAACGGAAATATTCCATATACAATGAAGCTCTATTGTTACGACGGTATGAATAAGGAAGACAGGGTACAGGCATATGGGGGTACGGCAATGGCCAGACCAGAAATTTATTCTAATGGCAAGGATGACAGTACCATTGCGACAGCCAAGGCCTGGAATTCTCTGGGAGTGGAAGGATGGGATGCTGGAGTGTTGATCGCTGATTCATTCAAATCTCAATGGAAGCACGAGCAGTATTCCATTGTCTATTATGAGGGGGAGAAGTGGTACGATGCTTTAGCCAAGGCCGAGCAATATGATTGGAAAGGGGCGATGGATATCTGGATGCAGCTTCTTTCTACAAACGACCTGATGAAGCGTGCCTGTGCGGAATACAATATTTCAGTTGCTTGCTATATGCTCGGTGATTACCACCTCGCTATGGAATGGCTTGATCTTTCCGATAAAGAAAACAAGCTGCCTATCTCTGATGCTCTTCGAAAGAGAATTGATGCTAGAAAATAGCAATTGCTTGAGTAATAATTATTTACGCTGAATCACCTGCTCCCCAGGGAGCAGGTGATTCAGCGTAAATAATTGATTGGTAGCGTGTTATTTGTTAGCTTCCGAAGTCGCCACAAGATCGAGTGCTTCAGCGAGGATCGAAATAGGGTTCTTTACCTCCTTGCTGGTGGACATCTCTATCTGCCACTTGCAGGTCTCGCAGTCGCAGGCTACGAAATCAGGCCTGAGTTTCTCGATCTGTTCGAATAACGGTTTACCGATGGCCTGTGATACCTCATAATTTTCCTTCTTGAAACCATACGTTCCGGCAATACCACAGCAGTTGCTGTCGAGGATCGTAAGATCTACGCCTGGAATCATACGTAGCAGCTCGGTGGAGAAGATTCCCCATCCAAGTTTTTCCATATGACAAGGTGTATGATAGGCAATCTTGGCCTTGTAGTCTTTCTTGAAGACAAGTTTGACCTTACCTTCGTCGATGAGTCTGTATATGAATCTTGTTCCAAGCTCGATGTAATCTCTTACATCGGAATTGTCCACTCCAAGAAGATGAGGATACTCATCTCTTATTGTGAAATTACAAGATGATGACGCTCCGATAACAGGCATCTGTCTTTCGTAAACACTTTTGCGGATGCTTGCTATATTATGCTCGGCATTCTTCTTTGCCTTGTCGATCATACAGTTGGCAATGAGAGCAGTTCCGCAACATTTCTCATTCTCAAGAAGATGTACACCGTAACCGAGTGCATTCATCACGCTCACAAGATCTTTACCGAGCTGAGGATAGTTATAGTTCACATAACATCCGTGGAAATAGCTTACGTGACGTTTGAAAGATTCCTGGAAGGACATCACGTTCTTCTTGTACCAGCTTTCGAATGTCTTTGTGGCGTACTTTGGGAATGTACGATGCTTGTCGACCTTAAGGACTGCGTCCATAACGACTTTGGTTGGCTTCAGTCCAAGTGCAAAATTTGCTACTGGAGCTACCTTTGTCACGACACTTCCCATAAAGTCTGTATTTGCAAGAATCATATCACGGAGCTTAGGAGCATCTGTACTATATTTTATTCTTGCTGACTGGATGATGTCACCGATCCTTACTCCTGAAGGACAGGCTACCTCACAACGCTTGCAGTTAAGGCAATACTTCAATGTATTGTCAAAGAAAAGTCCTTTTTTCAGACGGAGTCTTTCACCGTCAGGGCCAGCCTGCTTTGGACCCGGATAAAGCGGATTCACAGGTACCACCGGACAATATACAGTACATACGGTACATTTGATGCACTGCTCGAAATTGTTCGCACTTATGTTTTTTTCCTGCATTTTCATCTGATGTTCCTCCTACTTCTTTTCAAGAATTCTGTCTGCGGCTGCAAGGGCGGTTATGATTGCAACTCCTCCGCCGCATCCTTCGTACAGTGCGTTTGTTCCTCCTGTCACAGAGCCGATTGCATAAAGATTGGAGATTTTATTTCCGTTGATTGATGCGTTTAGATCTGCATCAACTCTGGCTCCGAATGAAATGTAGTTCTGTTTTTTCCAGAAGTTTGTGTTGAACCAGTTCTCACGGCCTTCATTGTATGTAAGATCGATTCCGAATACCGGCTCGTAGATCTTATCCGGGGTGGCGATGAGACCTTTGCTGAAGAAACTTCCTGTAGCAAGGACGAAATTGTCCGCTTCCATACGGATATCATTGAAGTTTACGGTAGAGATATACCTGATCTGTCCCTTTTCGTCTGCTGTCGATTCTATCACGGTATCGCCAAGGAAGAAACGGCCTCCTGCTTTTTCGAATTCAGATTTGAGAGTCATCTGGGTACGGATACCGGGTACTGACGGGGGCATTGTAGCTACAAACATAGTCTTTATTCCTATGGCTTCACGTAGCTTTTCCACAACAGAAGCGTCTTTGAGTCCGAATACTGCAGGAAGAACTACTATATCTTCGCCCTTGATTAAAGTCTTGATTTGATCGGCTGCCTTTTCCCAGATTCCGTCACGGTCCATTACACGTGCAATATTGGTAGATCTCATCTCGCTCGGATTCTTGCGGAGTCTTTCCATTTCTTCCAGCTTGATGGATGCTATCCTGCACTCAGTTCCCTGTTTTTCAAATGAGTCAGCAAGGAACTTGGTGTTGAAATCAAGGTATCCGAGGATATTGATTATCAATGCCTTATTTCCTATTTTCTCTTCTCTTGAGGCAGGAGGAGTGAAATCCCCAAGAGTAAGCCAGGCTGCCTTTCTCTCGCCTGTCGGAGTCACTCTCCAGCTATTGCGTGAAGCGTCACCATTTACTTTGATTCCGCAGTCAGCGAAGAATTCCTTGGCCTGAGCTGCATACTCAGCCACTTTCTCAACACCAAGTATAGAATATGGATGTTCTGCTGGTAATGAAGCCATAGCTTCCAATGGAGATTCCACTTCTTTTCCATCCGGAAGCCTGCCCAGAAGGTCAAATGTTCCTGATGAGAAATGCATTGCGCTCTGTCCTGCTGAGACTATTGCGCATTTCTTTCCGGATTTCTGAAGCTTGATGCCGCAGACAAGTCCAGCAAGTCCGCCACCTATTATGATTGTATCGAATCTCATTGTCCTATTCTGCTTTAGTGGTTTCACATTCACTGCCTTCCAGGCCGCATACTCCTGAATATATCCATTGCGAGTATTCGCTCTCTCTGAGTGTGTCACCCCAGCAGATAGGATACATTCCTTTCCATCTTTCGTTGACGAAGTTCTTAAGGTCGTTCTTTGCCCTGTCGGTGCATTTATGTGCATCTGCGAGCATTCCGGCCGCGCGGCAGGCACAGAGTTCTCCCTGACAGGTACCCATTCCGACACGGGTACGACGGCGAAGATCCACAAGATTATGTACGTCGAGTTCGTCGATGGCGTATCTTACCTCACCGACAGAAACTTCTTCACACTCGCAGACAAGGCTTGCGTCGTATTCGTCCTTCAAGCCGATGTTCACTGCTCTGGCACCGTGTCTGCCGACTGTGGCTTTGTGAGTCGCTCCAGGCTTTGACCAGGTCTTCAATGAAATCTCGTCGATATTTTCTTTCTCTGATCCCGGCAGAGGAGTGTTCATTGTGATACAGCTCTGGTTCACACCGAGTTTCTTGCAGACAAGGTCTGCGGCCCATTCAGCCATAAGTCGGTAGGTCATAAGCTTACCACCGGTAATGCTGATGAATCCCTTCACTCCGTCTCTTGTCTCGTGGTCAAGGAGTACGATGCCTCGGCTGATGTTTCTGCCTGAAGGATCGTCATCTGTCGCAACGAGAGGACGTACACCTGCATATGCCCTGAGGATTCGTGTCGAAGCAAGACTAGGAGCAAGCTTCTCACCTTCCTTAAGAAGTACATCCACTTCATCCGGAGTCACGAACATATTGTCACATTCTTCGAAAGGTATGCGGCTAGATGTCGTACCTATAAGGCAAATTGTATCTCCTGGTACGAGAATGTCTGCATTGGCAGGCTTTCGGCAGCGGTTAAGAACCACGTTGTTTACACGATGACCGAAGATAAGGAGGGCTCCCTTAGCTGGGAACATATTGATTTTCACACCGGCAAGTTCAGCAATGTGCTGTCCCCATATACCACCTGCGTTTACAGTGATCGGGGCATAATACTGTGCCGTCTGTTTAGTTATATGATTGAATACCTCTACGCCTTTTACTGTGTCACCTTCCTTTATAAGGCTTGTCACTTCGCTGTAGACCAATACATTCGCTCCGTGAAGCTTTGCGTCAATCACATTCGCTGAGGTGAGACGGAATGGGTCGACTGCCCCATCTGGAACTTTTACTGCACCGATGATGTCCGGATTGGCTGATGGTTCCATCCGTAGTGCTTCCTTGGGATCGATGATTTCTGCGTTTATTCCTGCAGCCAGGCAGGACTCTACGAATTTTGCCTGATAGGCGAGATCGTCCTCCGGAAGCGTAAGAAAGAGACCTTCTGTCTCTTCCACGCAGTGACGCGCAATCTTTCTGAGGATCATATTCTCCTTTATGCACTCTTCCGCTGATTCGCGGTCAGTTACTGCATATCTTGCACCACTGTGGAGAAGGCCGTGATTGCGTCCGGTCGCTCCTGTAGCAAGATCGTGCCTTTCGATAAGCAGGACTTTGAGACCGCGCAATGCACAATCTCTGGCTGTTCCTGCACCAGTAATGCCACCGCCTACAATGATTACGTCAAAATCATTGCCTCTTGCCGCTGATACCATAATTTTCTGTCGTTTGAAATGTGCTGATTTATTGTTGGTTATTTCAGTTTCCTTGCTCTTCTTCGAGTCTTCCTCTTATTCATTCTTTCTTCCCTTCTTGCCTGCACCTGCTCCCTCTTGTGAACCATCATACTTTTCAGATTTTCTCCCATATTTTCTACGAATAGCGGGAATCTTTTCTTCATCAGGCCTACTTTCTCATCGATGAACGAATCGATATGTCTTTCCTTCTTAGCATCGTGGATTTCGTCGAAGGTTATCAGGATGCAGGTCTCTTCCGCTTCGCTGAATTCGTGGTTTATGCCTCCACCGAACATTTTCATAGTAGGGGAGAGACTCATATATGAATTTACCAATGGCGGAATATTTACTCCGTGCTTTCGGACTGCTGCGTTCAGCAGCTTGTAATCTTCATCGAAATCTTCGGCTGTGAGGATGCTGTCCATATAAGCCTTGTCGGTCTCAATTACCAGAGGATCGACAGGGGTAACAAGTTTTTCCTTGTCTTCGAAATGTTTGAAAAGGAAATGCTGGATCAGATCTCGGGCTTCGCGGTTGTATTCCGGATACATTGTCATCTTGCCGAAGAAATATTTCATATCCGGCTTTTCGATGGCCAATGCTCCAAGTCCGTCCCAGAGATTGTCCAATGCAAAGAGGGCCTTCATACCAGCCTGACGACTCTGATACTCCGGGGCAATGAAACTTCTGCCCAGTTCAATTGTATACGGAAGGTATTCATTGATGAATTTCTCAGAAAAATGGAACATATGGGCAGTCGCCAGTACCGGCTGTCCTTTTTCGTCCATTTTTATGTCTGTACCAAGCAGATATCTGTATCCTCCAATGATCTTTTCAGCATCCGGATCCCATACGATCAGCTGCTGGTAAGGATGTTCCATTGTATCGAACTCGTCGATATCCATTGAAAGACCACTGCCGCCACCGCTATCACGAAAAGCTTCTTCTCGCAATCTTCCGATCTCCTTCATAATGTTCGGAGAGTCGTAATGATTGACAATGTATATTTCGTTATGTCCCTTGTTTGTATCTCTTAATTTCTTGGCAGGGCTAAGCTCGGACTTGATAATGTCCTTGCTTATAGGTGCAATAATAGGTTCCATAAAAGGTCAAGTTATAGTTCGTATGCCTTTGCCCTGATTTCCTGAGCCCATTCGTAGTCAGATTTTGACTTGTCAAGGCTGGAAACCGGAATCGGCTTGCCGAAGGTGATCTTGTATTTTCTACCGGTACTTCTGTACATTTCGTCTGGAAGCAGCATCATAGCGATATTGAACTTCAGACCAAGTTTTTTCTGAAGATTGGCAATTCGGTAGAAACGTTTTGAATTTTCGCCTTCGAAATGAATCGGTATAATATCACGGTCGGTATCACGACTCATCTTGATGAAAGCCTTGCTCCAAGGAAGATCAGTGATTTTTCCGTCAATCTTTCTGGAACAAAGACCTGCCGGAAATACAAGCATTTGATTGTCAGAATGAAATGCTTCACTGATCAGTCTTGGTAGATTTCGTGCCTGGCCTCCGAGCTTGTTGATCGGAATACCGAGTGGAGCCATTCCTCTGAGATTCATCAGAAGGTCATTAAGGAGGTATTTTACCTTTCCGTCATATGCTCTGCCGATCAATGCGCCAAGTGTGACTCCATCAATTGCTCCCAGCGGGTGGTTGGATACAAAAGTATATTTCCTTCCATCCTTCGGCAGCTCTTCCAGACCGTGAACTTCAAGTTCCACACCAAGATATTCAAGCGTGTTTTCGCAGAACTCCACACCGATATATCCCTCCTTCAGATATTCGTTTATGAAGTCCAGATGAATGAACTTCTTGAACCATCTTATGATGAATTTAGGGATATATCTGGCCTTTTTTCCGGCCTTTGATTCGATTACTTTCTCAAGATCGAGTATCTGAGGTTCTCTTATGCTCATAAATTATTCTTTCTTTACAGGATCGCAGGTCAGACCTACTCCCAACTTCTTGAAAATCTTGTGATCTACCTCGCTGAGCATCACTGTCGAATGTACCTGACATCCGTCCAGTTTAGGCAGCTGGTCCAGTGCCTTGCGGCAATTTTCATCAGTAATGCTGAGCATCGACAGTGCGACCAGAACTTCGTCTGTGTGAAGACGAGGGTTGCGGCCGTGCAGGAATGAAACCTTTGTCTTCTGGATCGGTGCGATCATTTCCTCCGGTATCAGCTTCACATCGTGAGGAATGCCGGCGAGATGCTTGGTCGCATTCAATATCAATGCGGCACTCGGACCCAGGAGGGAAGTGGTGCGTGATGTGATGATGGTTCCGTCCTGAAGTTCAATAGCGGCTGTAGGAACTCCGTAAAGATCCTTTCTCTCTCTGGCAGCAACAGTGGTTCTGCGATATTCAGTAGTAAGCTTTGCCTGCTTGAGAATCAGTGATATCTTGTTTACCTCGTGCTCGTTGTTTCCCTTCTCGGCGAGATTGCACAGAGCATAGTAATATCTTCTGATGATTTCTTCCCTTGCGGCATTGCAGCATACATCCTCATCGCTCATACAGAATCCGATCATATTGACTCCCATATCTGTAGGCGATTTATAAGGACTCTCTCCGTAGATTCCTTCAAAGAGGGCGTTGAGCACAGGGAAAATCTCAATGTCTCGATTGTAGCTGGCAGCCACCTCTCCATAAGCTTCGAAATGGAAAGGGTCGATCATATTCACGTCGTTCAGATCGGCGGTAGCTGCTTCGTATGCGATGTTCACCGGATGCTTGAGAGGCAGGTTCCATACTGGGAATGTTTCGAATTTAGCATATCCTGCTTTGGTTCCTCTCTTGTTTTCGTGATAAAGCTGGCTCAGGCAGACAGCCATCTTTCCGCTTCCAGGTCCCGGTGCAGTAACCACTACGAGCGGACGCGAAGTCTCCACATAATCGTTCTTACCGAATCCCTCGTCAGAGTCGATCAGAGCAACATTGTTCGGATAACCTTCGATGGTATAGTGATAATATACCTTGATGCCAAGGCGCTCCAGACGTGCCCTGTATGCGTCAGCACTTGCCTGACCGTTATAGTGAGTCATAACCACGCTGCTCACATAGAATCCTACATTCTCGAATTCTCCGCGCAGACGCAGGACATCTTCGTCATACGTGATTCCGAGGTCACCGCGTACCTTGTTCTTCTCGATATCCTTAGAGCTGATCACGATGATGATTTCGGCCTCATCCTTCAGCTGCTTGAGCATATCGAGCTTACTGTCCGGCTTGAATCCGGGCAGAACTCTGCTTGCGTGATTATCATCAAATAATTTACCTCCGAACTCAAGGTAAAGTTTGTCTCCGAACTGAGCGATACGCTTCTTGATCTGTTCGGACTGTATCCTAAGATATTTTTCGTTATCAAATCCCGTTTTCATACGGAAGGCAAATATAACGTTTATTGCTTTCTTCTGCAAGAAGAAAACACAAAAAAGGGCTGGCATTTCGCCAACCCTTTATGCAATAGGTAGAACCGTAAGCCGGTTTCTGTTTTATCCTGTCATTTATCTTCGCAACCTACCCCCCGGAAAGAGCGGGCCGCCCTTTTGTCCTTGCGGACGCTCCGGTATATTTGGTCTTGCAGGTCTCGGTGCC
>JAEIGA010005790.1_pt1 | contig 18834 bp, 11 predicted proteins | sample 9270691 | NCBI WGS metagenome assembly JAEIGA01 (sample SAMN17057246, study PRJNA624740) | gut metagenome | biome: biome; isolation source: fecal sample | host: Bos grunniens | place: China: Xizang | collected 2019 | reverse complement strand
GGAATCTGATGTAGAGACCGGCAGAATTTCGACCGAGATACCAGACCGGGTCACGACTGACACCTTGAAGAGCGGACGGCAGACGCTCATAGCGTGAATCGGTCTTGTCGGATATCTTTCCATAAATCGGAAATTCCGAAGCATCAGTATAGACAATTTTTTGAGCAAAAGCAGAGTGACATGAGATAGAAATCACTAAGAGTGTCAGAAAAATCTTTAAACGAGCCATAATAACCAGCGTTTTATAAAATCATTTCACCAAAGATATTAAATAATAAGTAAAATATCAGGATCAAATTTAAATAATTTTAATAATATTAATTATCTTTGAACATTCTATATCAAGCAATAAATATAAGTAAAAGATATGAATAAAATCACAGTAATCATCATGACGGTCATCAGTCTGACTGTAGGTGCCGATCTCTCGGCGAAGAAAACAAAGGAAATAATAGAAACTCCAGCATCTGACTCAAGGATAGAATTCACTGGAAGAACTCTTACAGAAGGTTCTGACGTGACCTACGACTGGGCAGGAGTTTATTTCAAAGTGAAATTCAGTGGCCCTTACCTGGCGATGAAATGTTCTGACACGAGGAACAGCTGGTTCAACCTTTGGGTGGACAAGGAGATGAGCCCTGAAGCAGACAGGAAATTCCTCGTTGGTGCAAAAGACACAGTAATAGTATTGGCAGAAGGCCTCGGCAAGGGAGAACACGAGGTGATCCTTCAAAAAAGGACTGAGGGCGAGCAAGGCCGCTTCACTGTACATTCATTCCTCAGCGAGGGAGCTATTCTGCAGGCAGAGGGCCGCAAGGAAAGACATATAGAATTCATAGGTGATTCATATACATGCGGTTATGGAACTGAGAGCGGCGACAAAGACGATCCGTTCCTTGCAGAAACAGAGAACTGCAACCTCACATACGCAGCAATTACAGCCAGATATTTCGGAGCTGACTTCAACCTTGTAAGCCATTCAGGTCAGGGTATTGCCCGCAATTACGACAATTTCAACCCGGGCTATCATATTCCGGACAGATACATCCAGACATTCGACACCGAAAAGGAACCCCTTTGGAATGCCACATCAGCCCCTCACACGCCTGACGTAGTGGTCATATACCTCGGCACAAATGACTTCTCGACTGCACAGCAGCCACACGAGGCCGTGTTCAGAAACAATTACATAAGACTTCTGACCAGCATAAAGGCCAACTACGGAGAAGACATCCCTATCCTCTGCATGGCATCACCGGCCAATCCTTATATGTACGACTACATCCGCAGCGCTGTGACGGCAAGCGGACTTAAGAACATCGCATATATGGCTGTATCCAATATGGCACACAATAATGAGGATGACCTGGGAGCAAGCTGGCACCCCAACTACAAGGGACACATCAAGGTCGCAAGCTGTATGATACCGTATATCTCCACACTTACCGGATGGGAGATGGAGGAAAAACCTTATAAATAATATTACCTATGCTAAAGAAAATTGCAGCAATCTCGCTTATCGCAGCGGCCACATCCCTTCAATCGGAAGCAAAGGACATTAAGGGAAGCGTCAAGGATACCGACGGTAAGGGCATTGCAGGAGTAGTGGTATCCGACGGACTCAACACTGTCGTAACTGATGCCAAGGGACGCTTCAGAATGGATGCTGACATGGACAGCAGGTTCGTATTCATCAGCACTCCATCAGGTTATGTATCATCGACCCTTGACGGCAACACCGTGTTCTACAAGGAAATCCAGGACAAGACCAGAAAATACGACTTCATCGTCGAAAAGAATCCAAAGGACGATACAAATCACAACGTAATCGTAATTGCAGATCCTCAGATCAGCGAGAGAAGCGAACTGGCTGACCTTTCACGTCAGGCCGACGATATGGCTGAATTCGTAAAGGAAATGGACGGTGACTATACCTTCGGCATCTGTCTGGGTGACATCGTCGGATGGGATCACAGCATCTATCCTGAATACAACAAGATCATGGCTAAGCCGGGACTGGATTTCCGATATGTCATCGGCAACCACGATATGACCAACTGGGGACGCTCGTACGAGACCTCCATGAAGAATTACGAAGATATGTACGGTCCGGCATGGTACTCATTCAATGTAGGAAAGGTGCATTACATCGTCCTGAATGACAATTTCTATGTCGGCAGGGATTATTTCTACATCGGTTATCTGGACGAAAGACAGCTCAAGTGGCTCGAAAGAGACCTTTCTTACGTGGAGCCGGGCACAAGAGTGGTCGTTTCCCTTCATATCCAGACTACAAACGACAAGTCCGACCGCGATGCCTTCCAGTACGGAATAATCGGGGACAATCTCTGCAACAAGCCTGCATTCTACAGTATGCTCAAACCATACCGCACGACAATTCTCTCCGGACATAGCCATACCGCAGACTTCGAGCAGATCAGCGACAACATCTTCGAGATCAATGTCGCCGGCTTCTGCGGCGCCTGGTGGTGTGGAGAAGTATGCATAGACGGAGCTCCGGCGGGATTCAAGCTATTCGACTTCGACGCAGATGATATGAAATGGATATACAAGGGCTGCGGACATCCGCTCGAATATCAGATGAAGGTCTATACTGACAACCCTGATTATCCGGGACAGATAGTGGCCAATGTATGGGACTATGACCCTCAGTGGAAGGTGGAATATTTCGAAGACGGCGTGAAGGTATGCGACATGGAGAGATTCAAGGCTCAGGATCCTCTGGCCAAGGAACTGTACAAGGATCCTTCAAGCCTCAAGAGAAGCTGGGTGTATGCCGCACCTACCGAGAACATGTTCAAGGCCGGCATTTCAGAAAAAGCCAGATCCCTCGAAGTACGCGTCACAGACCGCTTCGGCAGGGTTTACATCAAGACAATTGAAAAATAGCATATATGGCAACAATACCAAGTAAAAGAATCATTACAATCGACATATTGCGTGGCATCACGATCTTCGCAATGATCCTGTGCGCCAACATAGGTTACCAGTCGGATCTTCCTGCCTGGATGTTCCACGGGCAGACTCCTCCTCCGACCTACGCCTTCAATCCTGATGTAGCCGGCATTACCTGGGTAGACCTTGTCTTCCCGTTCTTCCTCTTTACCATGGGAGCAGCATTCCCTCTGGCGATGCGAAAAAGACTGGAAAACGGAGTCAGCAGATGGGCGGTGACCGGAAGCCTTTTCAAGAGATGGCTGACATTGACCATTTTTGCAATCGTCCTTGGAAACGCCTACCAGATAGGCTCAAGCACGCAGCCGGACATTGTCAAGGGCCTCTTCAGCATCGTTCTATGGGGAGTGATGTTCCTTGCTCTTGTAAGGATAAAGGATGAAAGGAAATCGAACCTTCTCAACAACATCGGCCTCTTCCTCCTGGTTGCAATGGCCGTTCTGGCAACAGATTGGCTTGGCCTCAAGCTCAGCAGGTGGAACAGCGATGTCATCATCATGATCCTGGCCTGCATCGCCTTCTCCGGAGGCCTGATATGGATGTTCACAAAGGACAATATCAGACTCCGCTGGCTGGTACTGCTCTTCATCATTGCGATAAAGGCACTCAGTTCATATACGCCTCAGGTTCTCTCCTGGGTACCGTCATTCAACTGCGTCGGATGGTTCTTCAGCTGGGGCTATCTTCAGTATCTGGTCATTGCCATTGCCGGATCAATCGTGGGAGACATGCTCCTGAGCCATTCGAGATCGGGAGAAAAGACTGAAATCGACGGATCCCATATTGCAGCAGGAGTCACAGCCCTTGCAGCAATGCTTGTACAGCTTTGGGGACTCTACACAAGGCACATAGCCGCAGACTTCATTATCTCATCCATCCTCACAGGAGTATTCGCTGCTCTGACCTGGAAGCGTCGCAACATCGTTTCCTCTCTCGGATTCTTCGGATTTGCCTTTATGCTTGCCGGCATAATCTTCGACCCTATCGACGGCGGCATAACAAAGGATTACTGCAACCTCTCCTATATGCTCACGACTACTGGTATGACGGCTCTCACCGGAGCATTTGTTCTCGCTCTTGAGCTGAAATGGAACATCAAGGGACGCGGCCTGAGCGGCTGCGGACAGAATCCTATGCTGGCATACACAGTGACCAGCTTCTTCACAGGACCGATACTGGCAATGGCAGGCATCGGAGCAGCCCTGGATGCAATAAGCCTCGGCTCACCGTTCTGGGGAGTAGTCCGAGGCCTCATATATACTCTTCTGATGGTAGCTGTCACCTGCGTCTTCACACGCTGGAAACTCTTCTGGAGAAGTTGATCATACCATCATTCCGAAAATGACTCAATAAAAAAAGCTGACTGTCCAAGTCAGCTTTTCTTGTCTATAATGTTTCAAGGATCTGCCAGATCTGATAAAGTCCTCTCGGAACATGGAAGCATCCCTTCCACTTTCCGCCCTTAAGGGTCAGAAGAACCTCTCCGCGACGATTAAGGTAACCGTACCACTCAGGATATTCAGCATCCTTGAAGTTAGCCCACATATAGTCGTGGAGTTTCTTGAACCACTCGAGGCACTGTTCATTGCCAGTGAGCTGATATCCCTTGATCATACATATTGCGGACTCAAGATGTACCCACCAAAGCTTCTGATCCCATTCGAGCTTCTGCATCGGTGCTCCCTTTATATCCTTGAAATAGAATATTCCGCCATATTCCTTGTCCCAACCGAAATCGATGACACTGAGGGCGATCTCAACACACTTGTCGATCAGAGCCTTGTCATTTCTGCGGATACCGAGATTCATCATAAACCAAAGAGCCTCAAGGTCATGGCCAGGATTGATCTCGCGACCTTCGAAGCAGTCTATAGGTGTTCCGTCAGGAGACACGTTCTCAAGCATCACACCATACTCAGGATGATAGAAAACATTGAGAATCTCACTGAGACATTCGTCGATTGTCTGGTCCAGCATACTCTTGTCCTCGAGGATGTGCTCGACTTCCAGAGCCATGTTGCAGATGATCATAGGGAGAGCGAATCCCTTCATCGGACGTGTTCCCGGATATGCCTTCTCCCAACGTCCCTTAGGATCATTGCGTCTGTCAAGAATCCTCTGGAAAGTCTTCAGAGCAATTTCCTTATACTCCTCGCTGCCCGTAGCTTCAGCAAGCTGTGCGAATGCCATACATGCGAATGTATTCGAGAAGATATTATAAGGCTGTATTATGGGCTGTCCCTCACGGGTAAGCGAGAAATAGAAGTCATAATTGCCGTCATGCGCATACTTCTTCAGGAATTCAGCTCCCTGAATGGCGCAATCAAGCCACTCTTGCTTCTTCTCCACCTTGTTGTAGAGCATGGCAAACATCCAGACCTCCCTTCCCTGGAGCCATACGAACTTGTCCGTATCGAACACGCTTCCGTCGCGGTCAAGACAGGTGAAATATCCACCGTACTCAAGATCCTGCGACTTCTCAAGCCAGAATGGCAATACGCTATCGAGAAGTTCACTTTTATATTGCTCTGCAAGTTTCTTGAAATCCATATTATCAATCATTTGTATTAATCTTGCGAATTTAAAAATTTTCTTTTAATAATGAAATTGAAAACCCGTTATCTGAGCATCACTGCACTCGCCACAGCTCTCTGGCTGCCGTCACTCACCTTGATGGTCTGCCTGCCATTGACAAGCATACAGGACGATCCTCCGCCATCAAGATTGATCGCCTCCACGCAACCAAGATCCTTAAGAATCTCAGCAACCTGAGCTGTCGTCATTCCGCTCACGCCTTCAGTCATATTACGTCCCTCGCAAACGAACATAATCAACTTATTATCCTCAGTAATGCCTATCGCAGTCCTCGGATGAGACGAGGTCGGCTCCACGCCTCCCACATCAAACATCTCCTCCTGCCAGGTATTGACGATTTCTGCCGCATTGATGAGGACAGGTCCTCCTCCGATGGCAGTTTCTGCCTTGAACGTTGCAGCCTTCTCAGGGAAAGCAGCGGACGGTACGGCAAGAGGCTCTTTGCTGTAGGAATTTGCAGCAGGAATCTGATATGAGAAATGCTGACCTCCGGTCGTTGCGTATGTCCAGCAGGCATCAAAGGTCCCCTCTGCAGTCTGAAGGAAGGCAGCTCTAGTAGGAGAATACACCTTCACCCAGTCCTCAGATGCATAATTGATGTTATAAGCCAGAACCTTCCCATCGCTCACTGCAAGGCTGGACGTATAATTGCCGTCGGCCCAGAAGAAATAACCTCCGTTTATAACGACCGGACATTTTTCCGCCTCGTACACCTGGGAAGGAGTCCTGAATGCATCATCTGTCTTATATGTCAGATCCGACTTCACACTCCACACATCCCAATCAGCCGACTTCATATCAGCAACCGCGATGTATGCAACCGCCGCCTTTCCCAAAAGCTTGGACGGCGACTTATATACATTGATGTATTCCGGAAGCGCTCCGAAAAAGTCACCTACATTGGTCCAGCCCATATCCACATAGGTCTGACAAGGATCTTTCTCATCTGGCCTATCCTCAGGTTTCTCCTGTTCTACAGGATCTTCCCAAGGCCAATCCTCAATCACATTGTTCGCATTCCCGTCAGTACAGGAAACAGACATTGCAATGATTACGGCCGAACACCAGGCTTTTCTTAACAATTTCATTTTATATACGAGGATTGATCATGGCGGACACCCTCGGAGGGTATCCGCCAGACATACAGGTTATCAGAGCTTAGGGAACTTCACGCAGGTAACGATGTTGTAGTTTCCGTCAACCGCGTAGAGATACATAGCATCATCAGTTACCTTGAGGCGGCAGTCTCCACCACCGTCATACCAGGTATAAGCCTCGATTGCTGAGATCTCCCAGATGTTGAGCTGATAAGCAAGCTTCGCATTGTCAAGATCAGTGATATCCACGAGGTAGCATCCCACATCAGCGCCCTCTGTAAATGTGGTACTCTGGATTGCAGCATACTTCCTGCCATTGAATTCAGCAACGTCTACACCGCTACCGCCTTCTGCCCAGGTAGAGAAAGTCTTGAACACCTGCTTCCAGGTATTGTTCTCAGGATCTGTACAGATCTGAAGAGCATACACACCGTCGTATGCGCAGTATACAAGACCGTCAGAAAGCTTAGGACCCATAGGTGCTACAACACCGTATCCAGGATACCAGATGGTTCCGATTCCTGCCTCAGGAGCGATCTGACCGCACTTGTAAGGAGAAACGACACCGTCCTTGATCTCCCAGGCTGCCCAATACTGCGAAACAGATGCAAGAGCTGTAACCACACCGTTCTTAGTCACGTCTCCGGCTGCTCTATAGTTTGAAAGACGGCTCCAGATACCTCCATCGTATGAAGCAAGGTGGTTCACCTCAACATCAGTTCCATTGACAGTAGCATAGTAGATCTCCGATCCGCCGTAGTCACCGAATGTACCGAAAACAATATGTCCTGCATCATCTGTACAGAGAGAGTGGTATGATATGCCGTCGATTGAAGTCACGATGCTTCCGTCTTTCTGGCTCATGAGAGTAACTGTAGAGGAGTTGCCAAGAACGATATACTCACCCATAAGAGAGAGGTTCACCATATTGTTGGTGTGAGCTGCAGATGTATTGAGAATGCTCTTCTCCCACTCGAGGACAGCGTGACCTGTCTGATAGATCACCACATAAGAATCAGCGCCAGGTACCTCACCGATAAGGTTCACGTAAGCGACACGTGTGTCATACTCCTTTGAAGGAAGCATCTCGAAATGATATGTACCGTCAGACTCAGTCATGGTCACCCAGTCAACATCCGGTGCGATCACCTCGAATTTCTGGTTTGAAGCGAATGTGAAGTCACACTCACCGCCATCCTTGCCGATCCAAGCCTCAGTCGCAGAATATGACCATTCAGGAACGAACTTAGTCTGATCCACTGTGATCACTTCCTCGAAAGCACCGCTCTTGATCTTCACGGTAGCGGTACGGTCATCAGTGATGCTCTTGTTCATAGCGACATTGAACTGAACCTTTGTAGTCTCAAGGCCCTTTGTGCCTACTGGAGTGATCCAGTCTGCAGCAGCCTCATCGATCTCGTAAGTATAGTCGATATTAGACACGACCTCGATCTCGAGCTGACCTCCGAATGCATCGAATTTGAAGAGATTTCCGGTCACTGTAAGAGCGTCCTTCTGCTTCTGAGTAACCTTGATTTCCTTTGAGTCTGCACCTGCATTGAGGAGGAATGAGAAATCACGATTGTCATTTGTCTCATTCTTGAGAACAGTGATATATACTGTGTTCTCACCGGCTCCACCGCTGGTAGGAGTGATGGATGCCCAAGAATAGTGATTGGTATTGTACTGCTGTACATTCCAGTCACCGGTCGAAGTAAACTTGACTTCAGCTACACCACCCTCAGTGACGAACTGCTGGGTCAAGGCTGCCTCTTCGATGGTAATCTTGCCATTGTCCTGAGACAATTCCTGACAAGCTGCAGCCATCACAGCAAGGCCGATAAATAAAGCTATTCTTTTCATATAAAATAATCAGTTATTCGTTTAATTCATTTAAAACTTTCAGAGGAATATCATTCTTCAAAATCCTTAAGGTAGCGGTCAAATCCACGCTTGAAGGCATCCCAATAGTCATACATCTTGATATGACAAAGGTCAAAGACAAAGAATCCGTCACTGGCATTGATGCAGGCATCTATGATGTCAGGAATGATTGCAGCCTGTCCGCCGTTTTCGAATCCTGTAGGATTTCCCACATCAGGACCTCCGGCGAAAGGTACATCTCCCTTGAACTTGCCGGCCGCCTTGCTGCAGAATCCCTGCATGGTCCACTCGTTGGTTCCCCAGATCGAAGTAGCTGAAGCATAGGCTCCGATGAACATAAAGTCGCAGTGGTCCGCATAGCCGTAATCCTTATAATCCTTTGAAGCCCAAGCGTATCCATTAGCAGACGGATCATATTTAGGGCTTGCCCAGTTTACACCTGACGTATAGTATGACGAATACCATCCTCCCACGTATGCTCCGAAACGTATGTCAGGATTGACCGAATGCACCTTGTCGGCAGCCTTCTCCACAAAGTCGTGGATCGTCTTGGCACGAAAGGCCAGCCACTGCTTCTGAAGTGCAGTAGGCGCTCCCAGAGACTCGGTGCCAGGTGCAAAGATATCCGAAGGAAAATCAGCAATGGTATAGCCGATGAATGACTCGAACTTCTTACGCGATTCTTCAGAGAAATCGCTCATCAGTCCGTAATCATCATATCGGCACCTGTCGAGAACGATGCCGTCCAGATCATACTCCGCAAGATCGGCAAGCATCTGCAGCAGGAATCTCTGCACCTCGCTGCTGGCAGGATTAAGGAATCTGGTACCCCAGTCTGTCGAGCTGTTGGTAAGATCCATAGTGTTGACAAGTCCGGACTTGGAATTTATGACAGTAGCCCAATCCTTCTTGGAAGAGTCACGATAAAGCATTCCGTCTGTACCGAGACCATACGGACAAAGGCATCCTCCCACAAAAGTATTGATGGAGGCATTAACCTTCAGTCCCACCTTATGTCCTTCCTCTATGAAAGCCTGAAGATAATCAAAATCAGCAGTTCTCTCAAGCCAGACATAACTACCCTTATGCCAGGCATCTATCCTGACCGTAGGGTCTGCAACGGTTGACTTGAACATCACATCACCGTTGGTCGGGCGCACGTCCACTATCACATCCGTGAAGCCCACTTCCTTGATACGTGCCAGATCCGAAGCTATCCTGTCCCTGTCATTTGCATAATCAGCGAAGTTGGCTGCACAATCTATCCACACATATCTAGGCTTGGGTTCCTTAGTTTCAGGCTTCTCTGTATTCCCTGGAGTATTCCAGTTCGGATCCCAAGGAGTATCGGGCTCCTGGCAGGCCGAAAAGCCGGCCAGGAACATCGATACCGCTAAAATTTTGAATATCTTCATAATGATTCAATTATCTCTTGATACAATCAGCCGCATAACCACCGATTACCTGGCTGTTGTGGTCATAGTAATAAAGCTGGAATGTGAAGCCGTCAGCTGTAGGAGCGATGACCACATCACCTGAAGCGATCGAGTATGATCCGGTCTGGTACCAGGTTATAGCCCTGTTGGAAAGCACTGTACCAGGAACCTGAGTAACGTCACCACCTGTCACCTGAGCCTTGTCGGTAACATCATAGAGATAAAGCTCAGGACCCATTCCCCAAGCCGGGAAGTGGCTGACAACAAAGAGTGTCACATACTCTACATTATTGAATGTCTTGGCGTCGAGACAGTTAGGGTTAAGACCCCATCCGGTCATATCTGAAGGAATTGCTGCGCCAAGTGTAACATCACCCTTTATCCATCTGAATTCGCTAGGCTCATACTGTGAAGTGAACCAGCCGTCAGCCATATCTGCAGAAGCGGCTACAACGGTACCGATGTTCACAGGTGCCTCACCCCAAGTACTTACAGCAGAGAGATCCACAACAGATGTGTTCACTATAGAACCGCCCTTAACCTCAACTACTGTAATCATTCCGCTTTCAGTAACACCGGCAACACCCTCGTTTGTAATAACGATGAGAGCATCACCATCGAGGCTTCCGTTGACCTTCATCTTGGCACCCATAGGAAGTGAAGTGCTGTTTGTGAATGAGTGATAGAGCTCTGGAGCGACATCCACACCTGTAGATCTCCAGATCTTGAATGTCTCGCCACCGTTTGCGTGGTTGCAGTAGAGGATGTACTTACCTTCGTCATTAGTCACTGAATAAGCCTCGGCAGAACCAAGATTTACAGTTCCCTCCTTGACACCAGTCTTGGCATTCACATAAATAGGTGCAGGACCGTTAGATGCTATTACAAGTTTGCCGCCTACATATGCCAATGATGGAGCGATACTCTCTGTATATGCCGGCATTCCGAGCATAGAAACAGGGTCAAAGTTGAAGAGCTGTTCAACGGTATTGAGATTGAAGCCCTTCTCGATCTTCTCAGGAAGACCCTTAGCAACTATATACTCTGTCTTATCCACACCATTGTGAGCTGTCACGGTGAATTTTACTGGTTCGTTGTAGCTGCGGATCTCAGCAGGATCAGGCGAGATTGTAGCGTGAGCGGAAATCTGAGCCTTAGCCTGGCAAGCTGCAAGATCATCAACTGTAATGAGGGTAACGGTCTTGGCAGCTTTATCGATCACACCAGCAAGAGCCGGCTCAACAAGAGCAAATGAAATAAGTTCGCACTTATTAGACTTCACTCTCTCACCAGTGATACAGATAGGCCTGCTGTCACCCTGGGCATTTGTGTAAGTGAACCAGTTCTCCTCAGTAAGGTCAAGAAGCTGGTCACCGAGGCTAGGCTCGATGGTGCAGTTCGGCTGAAGTTCAGCCTGAACTCTTACTTTAGTCATATATGGAGTAGTCTCATCGAAGGAAGCCTCCGGATAGTAGAAAGGAATCGGAATGACATACCTTTCAGCATTCGGATCTGTGATCGAAAGCTTTGCAACTTCCGAGTCCATAAACGGACCGAATGTAAAGATCGCAGTAAGGCTGGTGATACCCTGACGGTCAGCAGTAGGCTCTACGAACTGAGGCTTCTGGCATGACGCAAGAGTAAGCAGTGCACCGGCGATCAGAATAAATATCTTTTTCATCTTGAATTTCATTTTAATTATTTCCACTCAGGGTACTGGTCAACAGCCGCATTGTTATTAAGCTCGCTTGTCGGCATAGGGAAACGGTAAAGCTGACGTGAGAAGTTTCTGTCCTGATCATCGACTGAAACATAAGTGTACTTGAATCCGTCAGCATATCTTTCGATCTTGAGACCGTGCTGCTGGTAGCCTGTAAGTCCCTCAGGATACTGATTTGCAGCCACCTCCCAACGACGGAGATCCCAATACCAGAAGCCCTCGAATGCAAGCTCGACCTTACGCTCCTGACGGATGGCAGCCCAAAGATTGTCACCAGCCTTATCGTTGTAAGGAAGGCCTACACGTGCACGGATTGCCTTTACAGCAGCATTTGCACCTGCAGCATCATTTGTATGATAGCAAGCCTCAGCCTTATTGAGAAGTACCTCAGCATAACGGATGATGGTCATAGGAAGGTCACTGCCCACAAGGCTGGTATTAGTCTCGTCAGCAAGCTTCTTGAGATAATATCCTGTAGTGGTCTTGCCCTTAGGCTCACGCTCGATCTTCCATGAAGCCCAACCGTCGAGACCGTTGATGTACGGTTCGATTGTACGTCCCTTCCAAGTCGCACCGTTATAGAGAACAGTAGCATGGAAACGTGGCTCGAGCTGAGCGTATGGAGGTTCTGCTGTAGTACCGTCTGTTGTATGCCAAGCAGACCAGTCAGGGAATCCGCCTGTAGCAAGCTCATACGACTCTACCATTTCCTGGGTAGGTGTACCGTATCCGCCACCTGTCTGATCGATGAGGGTATAGTCACCTGCAGGAGTGTAATAGAAGTCAAGGCTGTGTGTCACACCGTCAGCATAGCTGAATGTATACTGAAGGATAGCCTCATCATTACCCTCGTTGATAGCCTGCTTGAATGCATCCTCATAGTTTGCCTCCAGAACATATCCGAGCTTCTCCACCTCAGCAGCAGCTGCGATGACAGCATCGTAACGCTTTGCATAGAGCATCGCTCTTGTGGTGAAGGCGTATGCCATACCCTTGTCAAGACGTCCCTTTGCAGAAGCCTTTACCGGAAGATTCTCAGCCGCGAACTGGAGGTCAGCCTGAACCATATCCCATCCCTCAGCCTCAGTGCTGATGGCCTTGTCCTTTGTATAGGCAGACATATCCTCATCGTAAAGGATCACATCCTTGTACCTCTTGATGAGGTCGAAATACATATTTGCACGGAGGAAACGGAGCTCAGCCTCAAGACGAAGCTTATCCTCATCGCTCATCTGTCCGTAAGCCTTAAGGCTGTAGATAGCCTGGTTGGTCTTGCGGATAGCCTGATACATTGTTCCCCAGAATCCCATATATACATCCACATAGCTGGCAGTGATCACAGATCCGCCGTATGCCATCTCGCTCGGGATGTAGCACATTGAGTTGTAGTTGTACGAACCGTACTTGAGCATATCGGTAAGAGACTCGGTAAGTCCTACCGTGCTCTGTCCGTTCACGATGTCGATCAGATAGCTGTAGAGATAGTTTACATTGTACTCAGCAGCCTCTGTAGTCTCCCAGATGGTCTTATCTGAGACTCTGTCGGTAGGAGTCATATCCAGGAACTCTGTACAAGCAGAGAAGCTGAAGAGAGCTCCGGTCACGAACAATCCTGCTAATATTTTTTTCATATATTGTTGGCGTTTAGAATGTTAATGAAATACCACCCATTACGAGACGCTGCTGCGGATAGTAACCGTTGTTCACACCTGGTGACTCAGGGTCGATACCTGCAGGAAGTCCGTCGATAGTAAAGAGGTTCTGTCCCTCAACGAAGATACGGAGACCCTCTACATTGATCCTCTTCATCCAGTTCTTAGGGAATGAATATCCGAGCTGAGCTGACTTCAGACGTACATACTTACCGTCTTTCCACCAGAATGTAGAAGCGAGACCGTTGTCACCGCCGTGACCTGTACCACCAAGGGTAAGACGTGGGAATGTTCCGTTCGGATTGTCAATGCTCCAGGCATTCTCAACAAGGAACAATGGCGAGTTACCGCCTTCCTTGAATGTCTGTGTCCAGATGGTATTGTCATCATATCCGTTATAGTATGTACCTGTGAGAGATACATCGAAGAGAGCTCCACCGGTGAACTGTGCATTGAAGTCGATGCCGTTCCACTCGAAATTGAGGTTGAGACCGAAAGTAAGCTCAGGACGGTTCGAACGGCCGAAATATCCGCGGTCGTCCCAGTTGACCTTACCGTCACCGTTTACGTCCTTGTACTTGATGTCACCCACGTTAGGACGTGTACCGTACCACGCAGAGTTGTCGATTTCCTCCTCGCTTCTGTAAAGGCCCTCGGCGATCCAACCGGTAAGCGAACCGTAAGTTGTACCTACGACCTTTCTCCAAGCGACTGTATTAGGATCGTCCTGATACTTGAGCCAACGTGTCTTTGAATATGTGACTGTTCCGCTGATGCCGTAATAGAAAGGCTTTCCGCCTGCCATAAAGCTGTTGCGGTGCGAGAGCATGATATCAATACCCTTGGTATCGAGCTCATTGAAGTTGATGTATGCAGGATAGTAGCCGCCCATTGATGAAGGATAACCGCCACCGTTTCCTGTAAGCATATCGTATGTCCAGTTGTAGAACGCATCCACCTCGAGTGCGAGCTTGTCATCCCACATATTGAGGTCGAGACCTACGTTGTATGAGAGAGTCTTCTCCCAAGTGAGGTCTGGGTTTGCGATACCCGAATCACCGTAGCCGAGGCTGAGATTGTTTCCTGCAGGAGATGGATAGATCACCTTACCGCTCCACTGGCCATAGTTGTTGAGATACATATATGGAGATACTGAGTCATTACCGAGAAGACCAACCGAAGCACGGAGCTTGAGGTCCTTCACTGCCGCAGCATCATCCATAAAGCCTTCGTTCGAGATACGCCAAGCTACCGATCCTGAAGGGAAGAATCCCCAGCGGGTAGTACGCATACCTGCAAACTTGTATGATCCGTCATAACGTCCTGTGAACTCAGCGAGATATCTCTCGTCATAGTCGTAACGTGCACGGAATACATAACCTACAGAACGTGAAGCGTCGCTCCATCCTCCGATAGGATCTGTGGTAGGGATAGCGAAACCGAGCTCAGGAAGGCTTGAGAAAGCAAGGTTCTTACCGTATGAGCTGAGACCGTTGCTCTTGTTGTCACGAACCTCGAGGAGAGCGAGGAGGTCGACGTTATGCTTTCCGAATGTATTTGCATATCCTGCACTTGCCTGTCCCACGAGCTGGTGATAATTTGTCTGGCCTTCACCGATCTTGATACCGTCAGCTGCGCTTGACGGGTCTGTACCCATATTCCATCCCCATACGCCGGTGTCAGCGCTGCGCTGGCTCCAGATCACATTGTATGGAGTGTCAAGATTCTTGTTGTAGCCTGTACCGTAGTCATACGAACCGCTTGCCTTGAGGTAGAGGCCCTTCACCCAAGGAATGTTCCAAGTGAGAGAGAAGTTTGCGGCAGCGTCAAAGCCGTGGGACTTCTTGTATCCTGACTCGTAGAGAGCTGCGAGCGGGCTGTATGGATATGTCTGGTTGTTGGCCTGTACTCCGGTATAGTATCCCTGGTACTTCTCAGGAAGATAAGGGTGCATACCGATTACCTGACGAGCGATAGAGAACCAACCCACCTCACCGAGGTAAGAGTTACCGTCTGTTCCACCTGAAGCGAAACGAGGAGTGTTGCGGCGTGAAACTACACCTGAGAGACCTGCAGAGAACTTGAGGTGGTCTGTAATGTCTGCCTCGATGTTAGCACGTACATTATAACGCTTATAGTTGTAGTTGTCGATATTACCGTTCTGGCCGAGATAACCGGCAGAAACGAAGTAACGTGTCTTTTCATTACCACCCTGTACAGTCAGGTTATGCTTCTGAGTGAAACCTGTACCGAATACTCTGTCGATATAGTCCACGTTGTCCCAACCGTCTGTAGGGTCGCCGTTCTGCATTGCAGCGATGTTCTCCTGTGTGAAATAAGGAACATACTGGCTGCGGTCAGCGATGGTACCGTTTGCAAGCTGGTCCATCATCTGGGCCATATTGTACCAGTAAGCGAACTGAGGACCGTTCATGAAGTCAGGGAAGTTGGCATTCATAGATGCACCGAGAGAAGCGTTGTAAGAAATCTTCGGCTTACCCTTCTGACCCTTCTTTGTAGTGACGATGATGACACCACCGGCTCCCTGGAGACCATATACAGCTGCTGATGCACCGTCCTTGAGGACTGATACACTCTCAATGTCAGCAGGGTCGATGTCGTTGATATTGTCGACAGGGAATCCATCCACAACGTAAGCTACGCCGTAAACGGAACCACGGATCTTGAGTGATGCCTGGTCGAGGCCCGGCTCACCGGACTCCTGCACTGATGACACACCGGTCAGCTTACCGGCAAGGAGCTGTGAAACATTGGTCGAAGGAGCCTTGAGGAGCTCATCTCCCTTGATTGCAGAAACGGCACTTGTCATAGATGACTTCTTCTGCGTACCGTAACCGACAACGATAGTCTCCTCGATGAAAGTAGTATCCTCTTCGAGGGTAACGTTAAGTGACGAGAGTGAACCGTCGCACTCGAATGTCTTTGTAGCCATACCGAGGCAGACAAATTCAAGTACATCACCCTTCTTTACAGAAATGTTGTAATTTCCGTTCTCATCTGTCATTGTACCGTTTGAGGTTCCGCTGACGATGACTGTGACTCCGATGAGCGGCTGACCGCTGACATCAGTCACCCTTCCTTTAACTGCAGGCTGCGCAAATAGGACTGCCCCCCCCATAAGGAAAACAGCAACTACCGACACAGCAGCCTTCATAGCAAAGGAAGTGATCAGATTCTTGAAAATTGCTTTCATTGAACAAATGGTTAGTTTATAATATTGTATGTTAGTTTTCAGCATTCTTCATTGCCTGCTCGAGCACATCCCAGAGCTTGTGCTTGTTGAGATGGACGATATCGAAGATCATCACGCCGTCAGTGCTCTTGAGTGCCTGGGTCACTGCCGGACCGAACGGAGTGAAATCACCAAGATACTGCTCCACATAGATGGATCCGATAACAGGAACCACTCCCTTGGTAATCTCCCTGGCGATCTCAGCACCGCCCTCGACGCTGTAGCAATATGTAAGACTGTTGTCCATACCGGCCTCACTGCGCTGTCCTACGACACCAGTGGCCTTATCCACATCATCCTTTGTGATGAATGAATAATAAAGACCTGTCATATAGACGTCAAGCATCTCCGCATAGCCTGTCTTATGATAATCCTCTGTAGCCCAAGCCTGATATTCGGGTACCTGACAAGGATCATAATCCTTGCTGGCCCAGTTCACTCCGAGCTGCCAGTATGTCGGATACCATGCTCCAGTGTAGTCACCGATGATCAGGTCAGGATTGATTTCCTTGAGAGCCTTGTGAGCCTTCTCGACGAAATCATGGATGACAGTGGCACGCCACTCCACCCACTTCTTGCCGTACTTGCCCGGCACCCAGTTCTCACGGAGGTTGCCGTCCTCGTCATACCAGCTGAGAATATCCTCAGGATAATTCTCGACAGTCACTCCGGCATACTCCTCGAACTGCTTCTTCGAGAGCTCGCTGAAATCGGCAGTGATGCCGTCATAGCGTACACGGTCGAAGATGAGGCCGTCCACTTCGGGATATTTGAGCGCGAACTCCTTCAGGATCTCGATCTGGTACTCCTGCACCTCAGGATTCGAAGGATTCATCATACAATTGTAGTTAGACTTGATCTCCGAAATAGGAGTCAGCTTACCGTTGTGATAGCAGATCGACTGCCAGTCAGCCTTGTCCATATAGACGATTCCACGGTCGAAATAATTGTGGCCGCCGGCGAACACATTGAGAGATCCGAAGACCTTGAGACCCATTTCGTGGCCATACTCGATGAAATGGCCGAGCATATCATAGTCAAGCGGACGCTCGACACCTTCCCAATCGCCCATATATGGAGCGATGCTGCTTTCATAAAGAACCTCGCCCATAATAGACTTCACGTCGACCACTACATTGCCGAATCCGAGATCCTTGCATTTCTTGAGATAAAAATGAATTGAATCCGGATGCGAGAGGGTCGCATAATTTGCTTCGCAGTCAAACCACATATAATTGTGATTCTCCACTGCCTCGTTTCCCCTTGACTGACAAGAGATTACGATTAACGATGAAATGATTGCGGTAATAAAAATGCGCATTACTGTAATTTTAAGGTTATACAAGTCAACAAAAGTACTAAGTTTTTTATAAACAACAACGATTTTCCGCCGAATAATTAAATATTTTTAATAATAAGCGATCACTTTTCAAAATTTCCACAGATTAGCAATACTACATTTTACCTATTTGTAATAAGAATCCGAGTACAAAAGACTTTTTATTATAGAAAATTAAGTATATTTGTGCATTCAATTCTTAAAAATAATTAATAACAACATATTATGGCAAACCGAAGAGAATTTCTCAAGACTATGGCTATCGGAGGTGCATCGGCCCTCGTTGCACCATCGCTCCTGTCATCCTGCTCACCGGCTGAGGGAAGCAAGGATGCGGGTTATGAAACTACAGAAGGAGGACTCATCGTCCCGAAGGATAACGGACTCCGCATAACCGGAACATTCCTCGACGAAATATCACACGATATCCCTCACCAGAACTGGGGCGAAAAGGAATGGGACCAGGACTTCGCATATATGAAAGCGATCGGCATCGACACAGTCATCGACATACGATGCGGATACCGCAAATTCATAACCTACCCCTCACCATATCTTCTCAAGAAGGGATGCTATATGCCGTCAGTTGACCTGATCGATATGTTCTGCCGCCTGGCACAGAAGCACGGAATGAAATTCTATCTCGGACTCTATGACTCAGGAGTTTACTGGGACACAAAGGATATGAGCCACGAGATAGAGGACAACAAGTTCGTGATCGACGAGGTGTGGAAGATGTACGGAGAGAAGTACGACAGCTTCGGCGGCTGGTATCTCAGCACAGAAATCAGCCGCGATACCATAGGAGCAGTGGAGGCATTCCACGCAATGGGAAAGCAGTGCAAGGACGTTTCAGGCGGAATGCCTGTATTCATATCCCCT
>JAEIGA010005789.1_pt1 | contig 18834 bp, 19 predicted proteins | sample 9270691 | NCBI WGS metagenome assembly JAEIGA01 (sample SAMN17057246, study PRJNA624740) | gut metagenome | biome: biome; isolation source: fecal sample | host: Bos grunniens | place: China: Xizang | collected 2019 | reverse complement strand
GCTATATTTTTAGGCTTTATGGTTGGGCTATTAGCTTTAATTTGGGGTGTTTATTTAGTGATTTTGCTTTCTAATCCTTCTGATTTAACTGAGGGTATATATGGCGAACCTAATGAAGAAGATGAAATTTATGGATTAAATAATATGATAATTCTTAATAAATTTCGCTTTTTGGCTTTAACTATGTTGACTATCGCTATTTGTTGGGGAATGCTTGAATTTGATAGTTGGAATAGAAATATGCAACAAAATGTTGTTGTTACTGAGATTATGGAAAGTATATCAAATAAAGGTATTGAACGTGGTTTTTCTGACAAAGAAATTAATATGGCAATGACCCAAATGAGAAAAACATTAAAATCTCTTGCTGGAAAAGAGCTTTCTGAGGAAGACATTAGTAAATATATAAACGAAGCTCTAAATAGTGTAAAAATTGAAAAAGCTCCAAACTAATGGAGCTTTTCTTTTAGCTGATTATTTTTGTTTAGAGGTTTGTTTTTCTAAATTCTTTAAGATTTCTTCATAAGGGTCAACAATCTTAGAATTTATACCATATGGGGTAAATGTTGTTGTTTTAGATATTTCAACTTTGTGAGCAGGAATGCCTATAACAGTTGTGTTGTTTGCTACGTCTTTTACAACTGTGGCATTAGCACCAATTTTAGCATTTTTACCCACATTTATTGGTCCTAAGATTTGAGCTCCTGAACCGATAATTACGTTATCTTCTATTGTTGGGTGACGTTTACCATCTTTGTTGTTATATGATTTTGTTCCTCCAAGTGTAACTCCATGATACATGGTCACGTTATCTCCAATTATTGACGTTTCTCCTATTACAATTCCCATACCATGATCTATAAAGAAATTTTTACCTATAGTTGCGCCTGGATGGATTTCTACACCTGTTAAGAAACGTGCAAACTGCGATATTATTCTTGCGCTTAGGCGCCAATTATATTGCCAAAGCTTGTTTGATAAGCGATAAAACAATATACTATGATAGCCTGGGGAGCATAAAAAAGCTTCTAAACGGCTTGATGTGGCTGGATCTTTGGCTATAATTGTGTCTAGGTCGCTAAGAAATTGCTTGAATTTTGTTTTCATATCTGATATAATCCTTATCTGTATTAAGAAGTAATTAATAAATCTTAGTGTAAATATATATTCGATTGTTAGTTAAATCAAGTTAAAAAGAGTACAATATGGAAGAAGTTATAATAAATGGACATGCTGGTAGATTAGAAGGTCGTTACCATAGAGGTAAACGTCCTGATGCTCCAGTAGCTTTGATTCTACATCCACATCCACAATATGGTGGAACAATGAATAATAAGGTTGTTTATGCTTTATTTACATGTTTCAAGGATTTAGGTTTTTCAGTATTACGTTTTAATTTTAGAGGTGTTGGTCGCTCTCAGGGACAATTTGAAGATGGTCCAGGTGAATTATCAGATGCTACAATGGCTTTGGATTGGTTGCAAGCTAATAACCCAGATGCTCGTCAATGTTGGATTGCTGGTTATTCTTTTGGTTCTTGGGTTGGTTTACAGCTATTGATGCGCCGTCCTGATATTAACAATTTTATTGCGGTTTCTCCTCCTGCTAACGAAAAAGATTTTACATTTTTAGCACCTTGTCCTACTTCAGGTCTTATTATTCAAGGTGGTCAGGATGATATTGGAGATCCAAAAATTGTAGAAGATATGGCCTTAAAATTGAATAATCAACGTCATATTGATGTGGATTTTGCTATGATTGAAGATGGTGACCATATGTATAATGGACATTTGGTTGATCTCTACAAAATCGTTGGGAATTATGTTATTAGTGCCTTACAAAAGAAAGCGCCTGCTAAGAAGCGTCGTGGTCGTCGTAAAAAATCTGAAATTGCAGAACAACTTATGTTGGAGGGTCAGGTTGCAGATGATGCTGATGACGATTTACTTGATGATGAAGAAGGCGATTATGATGATGACTTCATCGATGAAGGTGATGATGATTTTGATGATGAAGATTAAATTATCTTAAGCTAGTTTAAGAGGTAGTTAAATCTACCTCTTTTTTTTTAATTCCATAATCTGTTTTGTTCTGGTGTATAATATGTAACACCTTTATCTATATTTATATATCCACCTGATTTTAGTGGTATGTCTTTTCCTTTATAAGTTATTTTTCCTTTAGTAAATTCAATGCTATTTTTATAAAGGCATTTTTCTTTATTGCAGTTAATTGTACTATCTGTTTTATCAAATTGTTTATCACCACACCAAACTTTGGCTAAGAATTTATTTTGTTTGTATGGGCTTGGAACTAACTGATTAGACGAATTGCGATATGCAAATGTTGAGCCTGCTTCATCAAACACAAAATCAGGTTTTGTAACCATTGTTATACTCAATAGACCTATTGCTATATATAATATTCCCCAATAGCGCCATTTTGATTGCCAAATGCAAAGCCATAAAAGCCCTAGTGTTATTATGAATATCCCCCAATCTGGCATCAAGCCCAAAGATTCTCCAGCATGTGCTCCGGGTAGTGATGACACATATGCTGTTATTTTATTTAGTATTTCTATGCTTATATTTAGAGGTTTTATACAATAACTAGATAAACCTAGAGGGATACTGATTAAGAATAACAACAAACTTGGCATTACTATAAATGCAATTACAGGTCCGGCTAGTAAATTACCTAAGCTGGTATAAACTGATACTTGTTTGAAGTAATAGAAACTATATGGCATGGTCATTATTGTTGCTACCATATCTGTTATAATTACTCCTATTAGATAACCACAAAATTTTACGGCTACTGAACGAGTTTTAAACCATTCGTATATTTTTGATGAATTATTTTCGTAATAAGATACAAGACCAAGAACAGCAGAAAATGACATTAAAAATCCAGGTGATACAACTGCATCTGGTGTAATTATTGTTACTACAAGTATAGCAAATGCCCATAATCTTAAGGATATGGCGCGTCTGTTTAGTAAGATACCTAGTAGTACAATTGTGGTCATAACAAAGGCTCTTGTACAAGATACACTTTGTCCTGAGATTAGATAGTACATTAGTGTAATGGCTATAGATATAATGGCTGCCGGTTTTCTTAGATCATATCTGCCCTTTTCTATTGAAAATAATAAAGAGCGAATTAAGAAAAATACTAATAAGGCAATCATTCCCATATGCATACCAGATATAGATAAGAAGTGAGCTAATCCTGATGTTCTGTAGTTATCTGATATTTTTTTTGAGATATAGCTTTTATCTCCAATAGTTAGAGCTGTTATAATTGATGCGGTATCTTTATGAGAATTTGTTTGAATAATATTCTTTATATAATCTCGAAGTTTTATGATTATAGAAGCAGGTTTGCTTGGAGTTTTTATGCAATCTTTTTCAAATATGGGGCCGATACTATAACCTGTAGCGCTTATATCTTTATAGAAATTTGAGCGTTCAAAGTTATAATTTCCAATAGGATTTGGAGTGTATTTTGCTGGGAGTTTAGCTACTAATTCAACACATTTACCAGCTTTTAACCACTCTGGTGTTTCTGTTATGCTTATTCTAAAATCACCTTTTAAGTCTTTTTCAAAATTATTAACATTACTTAAAAGTAATCGTGGACGTTGGCTTGAATTGTAATCGAGATTTTTTACATACCCATGGATATAGGTTATTTCTGGTAAGTCTTTTTCTATGTTATTCAAGCGATGCATAGCATCTGCTTTAGCGATGCTTAAGCCTAGCATAAACACTGCCATATATGTTAGTATTTTGAACTGAGCTTCTTTTTGACGAGTTAAGTATAAAAGTAATAAGACAGCTTCGAAAAAGCCTACAATTATCCATGCAGATAGTTCTAATGGAAAGGCAAAGTAAAAAGCTGCGCCCATAGCAAAGCAAACTGCATACCATATCACTAGGTTTTCAGCTTCGTTTTGATAGTTTTCTGATAGATATAGTTTTAAGCGCAATAATTGCTTTCTTATCCACCACATTTATCTTATTCCTTGATTAGGTTTAAGATAATTTCTGAAGCTCTTTGACTTGGTTTGAGTTTACCCATACCGAGTGCTTGACGCAATTTTTCAAATTCCTCAACTTCTCTTTTGTAGGTATCGCCTTGATTTAATAATTCTTTTACATGGTTATAGATGTTTTCTGCATTACAATCTTCTTGCAATAACTCTGGTACTATTAACTTATCAAGAATAATGTTGGTTAAGTTAACATATTTGATATTTGCGATACGTTTTATGAGCCATGCTGTTAGCTTTGGTGCTTTATATGCAATAAGATGGGGAACACCAACAAGAGCTAGCTCGAGAGCAACAGTACCAGATGCGGCTATCGCAACACAAGCTGATTGTACGGCTGAGTAACGTTCTTCTTGTGTGTTTATAATCAATATATCTGAGTTATATTGTTTTACGATTTCTCTAACGTGATTTTCTACAGTTTTGACGGTTGGTAAAACTAGTTGTAGTTCTGGATGTTCTTTTTTAATTCTATCAGCAACTTCTAAGAATGTTGGTAATAAATTCGCAACTTCGTTATGACGAGATCCTGGAAGAATTAAAGCTACGTTTTTACCATTTTGAGGGAGATTGTATTTCTCTAAGAATGCTTTTGCATCAGCATTTACCATTGAGCTTTCAACTGCTGGATGACCTACACATTCGGTAGGTAGGTTATAAGGTGTAAAGTATTTGGGCTCATTTGGGAATAAGGTTAGAAGGTGATCTATGTATTTGTACATAGTTTTAGCCCTTCCCTTTTTCCATGCCCATACTTGTGGAGCAACATAGTGCATTTGCTTAACCTTAATGCCACGTTTTCTAATTGCTTTATGAACGCGTGCTGAGAAACTCCAGCTATCTATTGTAATAACAATATCTGGTTTTTTAGCTTGTATATCTTCTACAGTTTCTCTAATGTGGCGGAGAACCTTTGGTATGCTTGGGATTACTTCTACTAAACCCATAATAGCAAGATCTGTAATATCAAAAAGGGATTTCATGCCCTCTTTTTCCATATTATCACCACAAACACCAGCAAATTTTATGCTGTTATCACGTTCTTTTAGGGCGCGCATTAGACGTGCACCAATCATATCGCCAGATGGCTCGCCTGCAATTAGATATATTAACATCTGTTATACTCCGATGGGGTTATACCTTTTATAAACATTTTATATTTATTTGCGAGTTTTATAACTTCTTCTTCATTTACAATTAGAGTATTGCCTGTATGTACAGCTATTCCTCTAAAACCTGATTTATGTGCATTTTCTATAGTTTTGGGGCCTATTGTTGGTAGGTCTATACGCATATCTTGTTGAGGTTTACGTAATTTTACCAAGACAGGTGCTTTGCCTTTACGTTTGTAGTCTGCACAACGGATGATAAGTTTATCAGTACCCTCGATACCTTCAACTCCTAGAACTAAACCTTGCTGTATAACAACGGATTGTCCCACGTCTAAACGACCGAGTTCATAAGCAACTTCGATACCGCGACGGATATCTTCTTCATCTTCTTCTGATGGTTTGGTTTTGGTTAAAATTCCAGATGGCGCTAATAAGTCAGGTACTACCTCGTGTATTCCAACCACTTTCATACCCTCACCTTCTATTTCCTTAACAACAGCACGTAAAATGCCATCATCTCCAATAGCTCTTGCACCTAATTTAGCAAAGAATGTAGCAGTACGAAAATCAGGTACGAGGTCTGCTAATGATGGGCGCTTGATGGTGCCAATTAAAACGATTTCCTTTACTTCTTCTTTTTTGAGACGATCAAAACCAGTACCAGCCTGTCCGATACGTATCCAAGTGTGATTAACTTCTGGAGTAAAATAATCTGGGTTAGCATTGTCTTTTATTGCAAGAACAAAGTATGGTCGATTATTTGCAATACACCAATCGATAAGTCGCTTAGGAAGTGTTTCACCTCCGGCAATAATGCCGAGTTTGCGCTGTGAATTTGGCGAAAGTTCTGAGTTTTGAGTAGTTATTGAATTAACCATAGAAATACCTTTTTTAGGATTAAAGTTTGTGTGATAATATCATAGTAAAAAATTTTATGCAAAATATTAAAAAATATTATTGACAATTATTTTTTTTGAGATTATATGTTAGTTCGTTGTTTAAGCAACAATACATATCGCGAGGTAGAGCAGCCCGGTAGCTCGTCAGGCTCATAACCTGAAGGTCGTTGGTTCAAATCCTTCCCTCGCAACCAATAAGTAAAATACCAGTCTAAAAGGCTGGTATTTTTTTATTTCTATGTATAAAAACGTTTGAAGAATGCTTATTTGTATCAATGTATGTAGCAAAACGATATCAAATCATTCTTTAGCAACTTATGAATTAAGACTTAACTATGGCTCATACTTCTCCATATTGATTTAACTCTTTAATTTGGTTGATGAGTTTTATTATTAACTTGACTTGTTTGAGGGTTTATTGATATTTCCTTTTATATATGTGAGGGAATATGTGCTTAAATAATAGAATTTTGAATTTTCTGCTTAGCTTTATAGTTTTGTTTACAGGTAACCTTATTGGTTATTCATTTAAGCTAGATGTGTGTGCGGTTAATCTTTTAGTGGCTGTTGCTTGTTTTTTAGTTTTTATTAAACATGATAGAGCGAATTTATTGTTAGCGCTTAGTGTTGCTATTGTTGTATGCATTACGTCTATTTTGGGTATTAGTGCAAAGTTTTATGCAGTGTTTGTTTGGTGTGCTTTTTTAAGTGGTTGTGTTTATATAAGCAAGGACTTTAGTAAAGAAAACTTAAGTTTGATGTTTATTTTGAGTGCTGTATTCTTCAATCTTAACTTTATATCTACAACTGGGTTTAATTGGGTGCAATATGATATTTTATCGTGTTATAACTATATAGAGTACATCATAGAAAATAACTTTATGTTTTGGAGAGAGAATCCCCTTCTTACTCGCCCTAGCTACTCTGCATATCATCCTATTTTACACTTTTTTGTTGCTGGAATTGGTTTAAAGCTTGCGCATATTATATCTGATAATATTGAAGTTGCTAACGAAGTGGTGCAAGTGGTATTTTTATATTATATCTTTGCTTTTTATATCTATGCAAATCGCATTATTGAGATGTTTAAGTTTAATAGGATTGTACATTTAATAGTATTAGTGATGGTGTGCTTTTTTCCTATTTTTAATGCTATGGCTGGATATTTTAATAATGATGGATTATTGCTTATGTTGCAAAGTGCTAGTGTTTATTATGCTTTGATGTATTATAGAGATGGATGTAAGAAGCATTTGTGGCTGATGGCGCTTTCTGTTATATTAGCATGCTTGACAAAGCTTTCTGGTGTTGTTGTTTTGCCAATGATTGGCGCTATAATGTTGGTTAAGTTTTGGCAAAAATGTGAGATTAGTTATTTTTATGAACTTTTCTTAGTTGGGATTGTTATTATTCTTGGAGTTATGATTTGGCCTATGTATCAATACTTTATACTAGGTGTTAATTTTAACTATGTTCCTCCGCAAGAGCACTTGTCTTTGATTGGGTATTCTTATTGGGAAAGATTCAATCCTTTGAAGGCAATTATTTATAAGCAAATGTTTTATAATGACAATATTGTTAATCTGTGGGAAACATTGACTAAGACTGCTATTTATGGTCAGTGGAATTTTGAAGCAAAAGCTAAAGATATTTTTGTGCTAGTTCAGATTATTGATGTTTGTTACAAAATGATTCTTTGTGTTATATTTGGTGGTTTTGCCTGGCTTATTTGTAAAAAACAAAATATAAACTTTTATTTTATATGTGTGTTGATATTTGGAGTGTTGAGCGCACATGTGATTTTTGGAATTATGCATCCTTATATGTGTAATATGGATTTTAGATATGTGGCAATTTTGATTTTGCCCATGGCTATTGTTTTGGGTATGATGGTAGAAAAATTTAACAGGCTATGGAAGCTTATTATTGCTTCAATTATTGGAGTGTTTGTAGTTTCTTCTGTTATTATTTGGTGGTGGATTGTTCTTTAAAGTTACTAATAGATGTAATATTTGTTAATATTTTGTTTCTTGATTATAACTCTTTTTTAATTTTATTTTTTGTATCTTTTGTTAGCTTGTAATTGGATATATGCAAAGTGAGGTAATATGATTTTTTGTGATATGGATGGCGTTTTAGTTGATTTTGATAGTGAATTCGAGAGAAATCATGGTATTTTGCCATATAAATTGCCAAGAGAAGAATTATGGCAAATTGTTTTGGATACAGAAAATTATTGGGTTAATTTACCTAAGCTTAGTGATGCAGATATGTTGGTTGAATATTTAAACAAGCATGGTTTTAAGATTTTAACAGGTCTTCCTGCATATGGTTTTGATAAAGCTGAGAAAGAGAAAAAGCAATGGCTTAAGAAACATTATGGAATAGAAGATGGTGTTATTTGTTGTTTATCTAAGGATAAGCAAATATATGGTAAACCAAAAGATATTTTGATTGATGATAGACCTCAAAATATTGAACGTTGGGTAGAAATGGGTGGTATCGGAATTTTGCATACTTCAGCAGAAGATACTATTCGACAACTTAAGGAGTTGAATTATAAATAAATGGAAAAAGAAACAAAAAATAATATACTAAGAAAAACAGATGATTTACTTCTTTATTTAGACAATATGTCTTGTGGTGAACCAGTTAGATTCACTTCTGAGGAAGTTGCAGAAATTTTAAAACAAGAAGAAAAAGGCGCTAGAGAGAATTACGATAGAGCTCTTCAAAAATTTTTGAAATCTAATAGAGAAACTGTTCCACCTAAAGTACACAGATTTGTTGTGTATTGGGGATATCCTGGTGCAGGTAAATCTGTTATGACTAGCAAACTTATTGAACGTTTTGCTAAAGATGAAGACTGCCTACCTTTTAACATCATTGATAAAGATGATCATAGAAGTTTGTTCCCTAACCTTTTTGAACATTTACAAGGTGGTCATATTGATGAGTGTGAAAAGTTTGCGGGGATTACTATTGACTATGTGAGAACGATTTTAGACTTATCTTTGGAAAATGGTTGCAGATCTGTTCTTTCTGTTGGCTCTATGGGTGCTGGTGTAGAATTTAAAGATAATGCAAGAAAAGCTATTGCACATGGTTATAAACCTTGCGCTGTTTATATGGCTGTTAATCCAGATGTTGCATATTTGAGTAATGTTTATCGTAGTGCTACTCTTTATGATAAGATTATTTTCAACAATCAACAGCTATATCCTCGTTTGGTTTCTAGCGAATATTTCTCTCGTGTGGTTGAAATGTTGCCTAATATGATTGAAAATATTAGTAGCTTCCAGCAAGAAAATGCTGATCAGGTTGATTTATTAGTTGTTAATCGTCAAAATCAACTTTTGTATGATACAAGAGGTGTTCATGATACTGATGTTAAATCTGTGATTGCTCGCGAAGAAAATCGTCCTCTTAACAATATGGAGATTATTACTATTCATCAACAACTTCATAAGATTAAAGAAAATATGAAATATCGCTATGAGAATGGTGTTTACTCTCCATGTAAGAGTGAAGTTGATGTTGCTAAGGTTGCTGTTGGTAATATTGCAAAACTAATTGAGAGCCAACCAACAAATGAGGCTATCAATACATACTTACTTGGTAAAAAGGTTTCTGGTTTAGAATTTTAATCTGCTAAAACTTTTTTGATAGCATAGATAAGTTTTCTGATATAAGATTTTTCATCGAACTCATAGGTTACTGGCTTATGAGTTTCTTTTTTAGGTTTAGGCATACCTACAGGTAATACTAAGCGATATAATGATGTAAGCGGAGTTGTTCCCTTGTAGCCTAGACCTATTGTTTTTTCTGCCTCATTTTTATATATAACAGCAGGAAAACCCTCTTTATCCTTGATTTTATTTATCATAGCTTCAATTTTTGCGCTATTTTTATCGTTATCTGGAACATAGAAGAATGTTTTTAATGTATCTTTATGAGACTGCCAATAAGCTCTTGTTACTTCTAATATGTTTGCAGTTGCACCAAAATCTGGGTGATAAGCTGATGGAGATGTTTTTTGTATCATTGAGTTAGCTGATAAGTGGAATACATATTCAATATCAAGGCCATTATTTTCTGCAGTTGCAAAAATTGAAGCCAAGAAAGAAATATCGCTAATATCACCAAAGTAGAATTGCACATCATATTTTTTGAATGTTGAAGCTGTTGCAGGAAGTGCTGTTGTAACTTTAACATTTCTTTTGGTTAAAACGTCTGGGCTGAAGCTATCTGTTGGTTCACCTAGGGCTAATACTTTATTACCAGATGCTACTAATGATAAGATAATATGCTGACCTACTGCACCTGCTGATGCTGTTACCAAACATACTTTTTGTTGCTTCATAACGGAATCTCCATACCTATTATTTCCTTTAGATATGGTGTATTATTTTTTGGTCTTTGTCAACATTATTTAATATAAAAAATTTTATTGTATATTCTATTGTTTTAAAGTGTTTGTATTTACTTTTTTTTAAGGGTTTAAGATGCATGTTTTGTAGTATATTTGGAGGTTATAATGCGTAAACACTTTTTATTATTACTTATGATTTTATTGATAAGTGCTTGTCAGGTTGGGCACTTCACAACACTTTATAATGACGAGACATCTATTGAGAAAGATGGTTTGAGGGTTGATGCTAATGGTAGACCAATTACAGGTGTGTATCATAAATATTCTAAAACTATGCGCTTAATGGAAGATGTGCATTATGTAGATGGTTTACCTGATGGTAGATATGTTGTATATAATAATAAGGGTAAAATTATTTTAGATGCAGAATATGACAAAGGTTTACCTCATGGTAAGGTTATTCATTTTTATGATAATGGGCATGAAAAAGAAGTAGGTTATTTTGAGAAAGGTAAGCAAGTTGGCAGTAGAATTTTGTACTATGATAATGGAGATATATTAGAAAAAGGAAGTTACAGAAACGGTAAGAAAAATGGTGTTTTTGAAGAGTATTATCATACTGGTGCTATTAAATCATCTCATACATATAAAAGAGGTAAACTGAATGGTGCTGTTAGGTTTTATACTAAAGGAAACCACCTAACCCACTATACAGAATATGTTAATGGATATCGCGAAGGTCCTGCTAATACCTATTATAAAAATGAAAGACCTAAAGTTTTAGCTCAAAGACAAAAGGATAAACTCCATGGTACAGTTAAAGAGTTTAATAAAAATGGTGAGTTAGTAAAGGTTACTAAGTATAAAAATGGCGAAGAAATTAACAGCATAAAATTTTAGGTTGCGGAGTTTTTTGTTTTAATATATGGTTTTCTCATAGTTATTTAATAATGAGGTAATAACATGGCTGATAATAATGATGAAATAGACGTATCTTTTGTAATGACAGTATATAACAAGGAGTTTTATCTCCCTGCTGTTTTGGAAGCATTGTTAAATCAGACTGGGCTTAAAAACCCTGAGTTTATTTTTATTGATGATGTATCTAAAGATAAATCTGTTGAGATTATTAGAGAGCGCACTAAGGGTGTTAAAAACGTTACATTAGTTGCTAAAGAAAAGAATGAAGGTATTAGCATTACTATTAACCAAGGCATTATGCGAGCTAAAGGTAAATGGATTAGAATGTTAGATAGTGATGATATGCTACCACTTGATTCTACCGCTAAGATGATTGAATTGGCGGATAAGCACAATGCTGATATTGTGTATGGTTTATTTAGAAAAACTGGTCTTGAGCCAATGGATTTGATTAACGAAAAAATGGTTGATAAGTTTGACTATACATATAAGCAGAATGCATTTGAAGCTGTTTTAAATGGTAGATTTACTCGCATGGGGCAATTGATTAAACGTGAGGCTTTGCAAAAAGCTGGTGGTGCTGATGAGCGTGTGTTTATTCAAGATGAGAGTATTCCTTTAAGAGCTTCTCGCCATGCTAATGGTATTATTAAGATGTTTACTGAGGTTGTATTAGTGCCAAGAGAAACTAATAATTTGAGCAAAAATACTGTGCAACTAGATAATGATAGATTTTTTGCGCATTATTATTTGCTTGTTGACAATTATAAGGATATGGATAAGCGCTTAGCATCTAAAGTATATGAAAAGGCAGTATCTGCAAACTGGAAGTATGTGAAGAAGAATACAGAAAATCCATATATGAGTGCAGATTTTAGACATTATCTCATGGCTAAGATATTCCCTCTTCAACCTAACTTTAAGCTGTTAGAAAAGTATGCAGAGAGATTTTTAAGCCTTTCGGGTGTATTGAGATCTAAGAAGTAGGAATTTAGTATGTGTAAATTAGCTTTTTCTTCAGAATTTTACTATATTAAATCTGATGAATTAAAAAAAATGGAAAAACTACAAGGCTTTGAAAATATTGAATTTTCTGAAGTTGTAATTTTGCTTGATGAAGAAAATGGTAATAAAATTATAGCAAATTCTCATATTTTGGAAAATGTAAATGATGATGAATTTGTTAAAACTAGAATTGCTTATCGTTCTTTTAATCCTTTAGTTGGATTTTTTATCACCCTCATAAAGCCTATTAAACGTAAGTTTTATACTCGTAATGAGCAGAGTTTTACTGTGTTATTTGATAAGTTTTTAGAGGCTAATCTAACTCGTGGTGAGAGAAATAGAGAAAATGCTTATCAGTGGACTAATAAAAAATGGCAGATTAGCCGTGATGAGGCAAATAAGCGATATAATGATTTGTATAATTCTCTTAAAAAGAATGGGTATGATAAAAATAGTCCGATGTTTGTGATGCTTAATCGTAAACTTGGGGTGAAAGACCAGATTTTGCAAGGTCATCATAGAATTGGTATTTGCAAAGAAATTGGCCTTAAAACTGTTAATATAGCCTTTTGGACTGCACCTAAGGCTTTTGATTTTTTGAAAAATTTTACTAAATAAAAGGAGTAATCCTCATGAAAGTTATGTTGGTTAGAGATAGAAATGTGCTTAATACTAATTGGTTGATTTATTTTGCTAATCTTTTGGCTGATAGTGGGCATGAGGTGATTATTGCTTGCGATACTTATTCTAAGTTGGGAGAGCTTGCTCCAAGTTATAAAATTGGTGACGGGGTGCGTGTGATTAATCTTAATGGCAAGACTGATAATGCTATGGTTAATCTTTATCGCAAAGTTAGAGGAAAGCTCGGTGTGCCTTATTTTAGGTTTAATCGCATGATTAAGGAAGAAAAGCCAGATGTGATTGTATGTTACTTCCCTGTTGATTTGTATAATGTTACAAGATTACAAAAGCATAATATACCTATTATTCAGATGGTTCATGGTTATCCCCCAATGATTTTGGATAAGGTTTTGAAGAAGTTTTTACCTTTGAAGTTATGGTGTAGAGAGAGTTTTAGAAAAATTGATGCTTTTCAGGTATTGATGAACTCATATAAGAATGATATTGATCCATTCTTTGAACCAAAGAAGATTGTTAGAATTGCTAATCCTGTTAAACAATGTGAGGACTATACAGATTTAAATGATGAGAAGAAGAGAATTATTTATATTGCTCGTATTGAAAAGGCCAATAAACGTCCTCACCTTCTTGTTGAAGCATTTGCTAAGATTGCAAAGGATTTCCCTGATTGGGTGGTTGATATTTATGGTTTGCAAAAGTATCCGGATTATGATAAAGAGATTTTGGACTTTATTAAAAATAATGGATTGGAAAATCAAGTATTCCTTAAAGGATATAGCAAGAACGTATATGATGTATATAAAGGTGCTGATATCCAAGGATTCCCTAGTGCTAGCGAAGGTTTTAGCTTAGCGATTGCTGATGCGATGGCGATGGGAATTCCTCATATTGGCTTTAGTAATGCGCACTCAGTCAATGAACTTATTGTTGACGGTCATAATGGATTTTTAGCAGACGATTTAGAAGCCTTTGCTGATAATCTTAAAACTTTGATGAGCGATAAAGAACTTAGAGTAAAAATGGGTAAAAATGCTCGTGAGGATATGAAAGAATATGCTCCTGAGAATATTATTGCGCAATGGAATGAGTTATTAAAAGAAACAGTCTCCTCTAAATAATAGAAGAGACTGTGTGTGCTTTGAGGGAGAACTTTTGTTTATTCTACTGGCAGGTTGTGTATGCAGTAGTTAGACTTTTGCCCTTAAACTCTACATTTAGTCTGCATAGGTCTTTTATATTATAGTTTTTTAGCTCACAGTAACGAACAATCTTATTTTCATCTTCGCTTTCATCTATGAGATATGTCCATTTGCTTATGTTATTACCAATGTATTTGGCGCGCATTGGCTCTTCATAATCATCAAAGAAGTCGTGCATATGTTGGCCTTTTTCTATATCAAAGCCAGCAACGTTGATTGTGTTTTCCTCTCTTGTTGTGGTGCATGCTGTTAAAATTGCGCATATGATAATGAGTGCGATATTACGCATTGTTTCTTTCTCCTCTATATAAAATGTGATTGCTTTTAGCTTACTAATTCTAAAATAATCTTATCTAATACTAAAAAACCTTTATCGGTTAACTTAATGTTGTCGGCATCATAGCACAATAAATTTAATTGCGCAAGCTTTTTTGTCACATTTTCTGATAAAAAGTCAAATAATTTTATTCCGCATGCATCATAGAAGGCTTTGGCATTGATACCATCTCTTATTCTAAGCCCCATTATTATTAGCTCTTCAGCTCTTTCTTGCGGGGTTAGTGTTTCTGTTATTTTGCCATCAACGGTTGCTTTTATTGAGCCATTATGGATAATTCTACCGTGTGCGCCCTCGCCTATACCGATATATTCGCCACCTTGCCAATATACAAGATTATGGATGCTTTCTTCTTGTTTTGATTGGGCAAAGTTTGATACTTCATATCTATCAAATCCTTTTTCTCTTAAATAAGAAACTGTGTTATTATAAAAAGTTGCAGACGTTTCTTCATCCATTACTTTAATATTTTTCTTATAAAAAATTGTGCCTTCTTCGATAGTTAGCTGATATAATGAGATGTGTTTTAAGCCATATTTTAGAGCTAAGTCTATTTCTTGTTGCCATTCATCCCATTGCTGATTTGGGCGAGAATAGATTAAGTCTATTGATGTTTTATCAAACGTTTCAGTTGCTAAATCTATGGCTCTAATTGCATCATCTAGTGAGTGTGTTCGTCCGAGAACTTTTAAATCTTTTTCATTTAGAGCTTGCACTCCAAGTGATAGACGATTAACTCCAGTTTTGGAGAAGTCTATGAATTTATCTCGCTCAAAAGTGTTTGGATTTGCTTCTAAACTAATTTCTGCATCTTCTTTAATACAGAACTTACGTGATAGCTCGTCTAATATTATTTGAACACCATTGGGACTTAATAATGATGGAGTTCCGCCGCCAAAGAACACTGACTTAACTATTCTATCTCCCATTAAGTCTGCAAAATATGCAATATCTTGGCGATATCTTTCTATTATCTCTTTCTCATTAAAGGTTTTAGGTAAGATTGAGCGAAAGAAATCGCAATATGGACATCTGCTTTTGCAGTATGGGAAGTGTATATATACAGCAATTGGCGATTGGTTTGTCATTTAGTCCATCTTTTTACAAGCTGTTTCAATGCGATTTTCTAACTCTGCCATGAATTCTTTTTTGCTCTTAAAATCAGATACTTTCATTGGAGGTAAAAATTCAAAGATTATCTTACCAGGTTTGCGTAAGAATGATGCTTTACCCCAACGCAATCCTGTATTTAGAGCTACTGGAACAATATCTTTATTTAATGATTCAGCAATAAATAGGACCCCTGTTTTATAGCCTTTTACTTCAAGGTGTTTACATCTTGTGCCTTCTGGGAAAATAACCAAAGTACGTCCCTCTTCAATGCGCTTTTTAGCTTGTGTTAACATGCTTTTCATTGCCTTTGCACCAGCACTTCTATCTACTGGTATCATACCATATAAAGCTTGAGCCCATCCAAATATTGGAATATATGTTAATTCTTTTTTTAATACAAATACAGAATGTTGGATAATACTTGGTAGAGCATATGTTTCTAATGCTGATTCATGTTTTGATGCATAAATTACATCTCTTGACATATATTCTTTACCTCTAACTTCTATTTCCATACCAGATAATTTTAGCATAACCTTTAGAATTGGTGGAATGATGTAATTATCCCAAATGTATGGCATTTTTTTACGATTAATTAAACCAACAATAACAGTTAGAGATAAGCCTAATGTTAATGCTGGGTAAAAATAAATATTTGCTATTAGTGAGCGTAAGTATAATTTTGCAGTTTTCATTTTATAGTCCTAACATTTTATATTGAGTATAAACGATTAAAAATTTAATATATTCCTTTGTCATGAAATATGTTGAGCGCCAATTTTTCCATTTTTTTGATACAAATGGAGTATTAGCTGCAATAAATAATATTTCTTTATTTGGTATTTCTTTTTCTAATTCTAGTTTGCTACGTGGAATATGGTAAAAAGATGTAACTACAAATATCTTTTCTATTCCATATAAATTAGTCCAGTCTTTTACTTCTTTTGCATTACCAACGGTATCTGTGGCTATATATCCTAAATCTACTGGTTTGGTTGATGATAATTCAACATTTTCACGTGCCGTTATAGTTTGAACCTTTGTTCCTGGTTTTACACCTGAAATTAGCATTCTTTCGCCTAAACCATCGTTTAATAGTTTAACAGCTGTTTCAATGCGATTTCTACCACCTGTTAGAGCTACTATTCCTACTGTTTTGTTATCTTCTATATTTAAATCTAGTGTATTTTTAGTTTTTTCTGCAAAGTTAAAAACTACCTTATTGAATATCAAAAAGCCTGAAAAACATATAAATCCTACAATTAGGACTAAAAATGACAATATGACAGTTTTTCTTGGCATATTACACCATACTCCTTAATGTTTTTACTACTGTTATATAAGCAGTTACCGCAACCAACAATGATGAAACAAGCGGTAGTAATAATATTTTGAACCATTCTTCTACACCGAATGATACAGAATTAAAGATACCTGTTTCAATACCTGTTGCCATATCGCCTATTAGCATAATGGCTGGAATTGCGAGCAAGGTTCCTACAACTCCGGCAGCAACAGACATTAATGTAATTTGTTTTACATAGTTAATTGCAATATATTCATCTGTTGCGCCCATAGTATGAAGTATTTGTATAATATCTTTATGAATATTTAGTCCTGTTTTTGCTGCATAAACAATTGCTGAAACGCAACCAGCTGCTACAAGTATTAGTACTGTTACGGCTAACATTTTAAGTGAGTTTATGAACTTTAATAATCTTGATAGCCATAAGTTATGATCATTTATTGATGCCTGTGGAGATACCTCTGATAATCTTACCATAAGCTCTTTATAATCAAAATGTGAAGCATTATTGATTTTTACATCAAGCAATTTAGGAATTGGCAACAGGTTGATATCTACATTATTACCAAGCCATGGCTCTAGCAACATGTGTAGTTCTTTATCACTTAATACTATAACCTCTTTTACATCTGGGTAGTTTTCAAAGAAATTAACAACGTTTTGTAGATCTTTTTTACTTTCTTCATGGTTTGGTAATGGTAATACCTGTACTGTAAAGTTTGATACTACTTGTTTTTTTGAGTTTTCAAACATGGAGTTAATGCCTAGAACACCAGCTAAGGTGATAGCAAATAAAAATACTGAAACAGCAACAATAACTCTTAAAAAAGTTTTAGAATTACCCTCATCTATTGGTAATTCGTCTTTTGTATCAGCTGGTTGCACCTGTTTTTTTAAGGCTTTAATTTTTTCTTTATCTGCTTTTGGCGAAGCTGTTGGTTTAATTTTCATAGTTTCATTGGCGCTTAATGACATCTTTTTCTCCATTTTATCCCTTTACATATGATAAATTACCATCTTTTAGTTGAATACGAGGATAGTTGTATCTCTCCATTAGCTCGTTTGAGTGGGTAGCTATTACTACTGTTGTGCCTAAGCGATTGAGTTCTGCAAATAATTTCATCAATTTATTTGCTATTTCATTATCTACGTTACCAGTTGGTTCGTCTGCTAATAATAACTCTGGGCGATTTATTACAGCTCTAGCAATAGCTGCACGTTGTTTTTCACCACCTGATATTTCTGAGCTTTTTGCATACATATTATCTGTTAGTTCTACCCAGGCCAATAACTCTATTACTCTTTTTCTTATTTCTTTTTCTTTCATTCCTCTAATTCTTAAAGGAAGAGCAACGTTATCGAATACGCTTAAATGATCAAGAAGGCGGAAATCTTGGAATACAACACCAATTCTTCTTCTTAAGAAAGCAAGAGTATCTCTATCTGTTAGAGAGATATTATTACCAAAAACTTTTAAAGTACCTGAAGTAGGTTTTTGTGCAAGATAAAGCATTGATAAAAGAGAAGTTTTGCCAGCACCACTTTTACCTGTTAGAAAATGCATAGAACCTCTGCGAAACGCGAAGTTTATGTTTTTTAGCACTTCTGGATTATCTCCATAAGCAAGACCTACGTTATTCATTTCTACAATAGGTTCAAATTGCCTTGTTTCTACCACGTTTTTACCCCTTTTATTTACATTTCATAGTTAGATATAACTATTATTGCTTAAACAATAAACGATAGCGGTTACAATATCCCCAAGATTTTCTTGAAAATATTTATTCTTTGAGTGTTATATCCTGAAAAAAAGATTGAATAAATATTTTTCATATATATACTAACAGAAAATCAGTTTTAAGGGAATAAAGATG
>JAEIGA010005788.1_pt1 | contig 18835 bp, 19 predicted proteins | sample 9270691 | NCBI WGS metagenome assembly JAEIGA01 (sample SAMN17057246, study PRJNA624740) | gut metagenome | biome: biome; isolation source: fecal sample | host: Bos grunniens | place: China: Xizang | collected 2019 | reverse complement strand
GCTTCTTATCTGCGCTTCCGTAGCGGTATCAACTGCACTCGTAGAGTCGTCAAGTATAAGTATTTTTGGTGATTTCAACAGCGCTCTTGCAATGCAAAGCCTTTGCTTTTGTCCACCTGAAACGTTTGCTCCGCCCTTTTCAAGCAACGTATCGTATCCGTCCTTAAAGGTACTTACGAATTTATGTGCGGCGGCATGTGTTGAGATAAGTTCTATCTTTTCATCTGATGCTTCGGCATCTCCCCAACGTAAATTTTCCGCAATCGTTCCGGAAAAGAGAAGATTTTTTTGAAGCACTATGCCTATTCCGTCGCGCAAATTCTTAAGCGAATAGTCCTTTACGCTTACGCCGTCTACAAGCACGTCGCCTATATCCGTATCGTAAAGTCGCGGAATCAATGAAATAAGAGTCGTTTTTCCGCAACCTGTTGAGCCGATTATACCGACAGTGCTTCCGGACTCTATTTTAAGATTTATATCCTTGAGCACCCATTCGGTATTGTTTTTGTAGTAGCGGAATGAAACGTTTTGGAACTCTATATCGCCTGAATTTACAAGCTTTTCGGAGTATTTTGCATTTTCATCAGAGAGATCGATTTCCTCATCAAGAACCTCACGAATTCTTTTGGCAGATGCAAGAGCTCTTGAAGCCGTCATAAGAAGCATCGTTATCATCATAAGAGAAGATAATATTTGAGTAACGTAAGTAACGAAATTAACGAGGTCGCCGACGGACATCGAGGAGTCGGGGGTAAGTACTATTCCGTGACCGAGCCAGATAACAGCTATAACCGTAAGATACATAAATACGTTCATAACCGGCATAAGGAAAATTACGACCTTCATTGCACCGAAGCCCGCGCTTCTCAAATTAGAGTTTGCTTCTTTAAACTTTTCGGTTTCGTAGTTCTCACGAACGAATGACTTTACTACTCTTACGTTTGTTACGTTTTCCTGTACCGTTGAGTTAAGCGTATCAACCTTCTTTTGCATTCTTGAAAAGCGAGGAAATCCGATAGCAATTATACTTCCTATCGTAACTATCATAAGAGGCATAGTTACGGCGAATACAACCGAAAGCGAGGGACGGATAATTATTGCCATAATAAGTCCGCCTATCATCATACCGGGCGACCTGAGTGCCATTCTTAAAAGCATATTAACGAACATTTGCAGCTGATTGACGTCATTTGTCAGTCTGGTCACTATCGAGCCTGTAGAAAACTTATCTATGTTGGAAAAAGAATATTTTTGCACCTTGCAGAATATGTCTTGTCTTAAATCGGATGCAAAGTTTACGGAAGCTTTTGCTCCAAAATATGCTCCGCCAACACCGCCAATCATCATAAATACTGCAACTCCGATTATAAGCACACCGGTCCAAATAGCAGATGAAAGCGTTAATTCACCGTATTTTTGAGGTTCGGTTGCGCTATTAATAACGGTTGCGAGAAGTCTTGGCATTATAACCTCTCCTATTACCTCTACTATCATACATAACGGGCCGAGAATAAAGGCGGGAAGGTAAGGTCTTATGTATTTATACCATCTTTTCATCATTTTCCTCCTTATTATTTGCGGTATCACCGAGACAGCCTTTCACCTCGGTATATCTTTTGATGTTATCTTGCATTTTTGAAAGACACGATAAGTAAGCGTCAATATCCTCGTCCGAAAATCCGTCAAACAACGAAATATCCGTCACAGAAAACAAATCTCGTGTCTTTTCTACTATCAGTCTTCCCTTTTCGGTAATTTCCACCTCGTTAAAGCGGTTATCAGCGCCGAGCCTGCGCTTTATATAGCCGTCCTGCTCTATCTTTTTTAGTGCCACCGTAACAGCCGCAGGGGTAACGTCGAGATGCTCCGCCAGCTCCTTTTGCGAGGCTAAGGTATTGTGTCGCGCAAGATGCATCAATATTCTATGCTGGGTTCTGTGGATTCCAATCTCTTTTACCTTGGAATCTATCACGGCTTTGTGCATTCTATTGGTACGTATCATCATTTCTAAGGCTCGTTGTAGCTTTGAGGTCTGCATTTTCGCTCCTTTCTTTGATATTTTAGTAGTTAATAATTAAACACTTAACTATTATAGCCTATTTGCTTTTCGATGTCAACAACGGAAATATGATTTTTACAAAATATACACAATTTTATTGCAAATCGAGAGTTCATATGTTAAAATATAAATAGAAAGGATAAATTATGAAAAACACTACGCTCTGTTATATAGAAAATGACGGTGCATACCTTATGATGCACCGCACAAAAAAGGTTAACGACGAAAACCACGATAAATGGATAGGAATTGGAGGAAAATTTGAAAGCGGTGAATCGCCCTTTGACTGTGCGAGGCGCGAAATATTCGAAGAAACCGGACTAACCCCTCTAAAGCTATCCTATCGTGGCATCGTAACCTTCGTATCAGATGAATACGGAACCGAATATATGCATCTTTTTACCTGCGATAAATATAGCGGAATACTTAATAAAGACTCTGACGAAGGTGTTCTTGAATGGGTAGAAAAAGAGAAAGTTCTTAAGCTTCCTATATGGGAAGGTGACAAGATATTCTTGGATTTGCTTAACAAAAACGCTCCTTTTTTCTCACTAAAGTTGACATATAGCGAAAATAACCTTGTGTCACACACATTAGAGGTTTAAATATCAATAATATTTTCCTCATCGGTTTTCTTGGATTTCTGTGGGCGGTTGAGAGGATCAAAATACCCGTAACCTACTGTCGCACTGTTAGTATCAAGGTTAAAGCTGTCAGGCACAAGCTCACCCGTATCTTTAAAGTAAGCAAGCATTTCTAACCCCTCTGTTGAAAATCTTTTGAGGTCTGTTTCTCTCTCGTTTTCAAGATCTCTGTTGTGAATTCGTGTTGAGATATTATCCCATATTTCAAGATGCGACGGAAACACCGAATATACGGGAGTTGCACCGTCACCGTATCCGCACCACAAGCCTATCGTGAAATACGGAGTATATCCAACAAACAGCTTATCTCTGTTGTTAGCTGACGTTCCGGTTTTTCCCGCCGTATCATATGAATTTTTTAAAGTAATGCTTTTCGCTGTTCCGCTTTCGGTTACGCCCATCAGAAGCTGGTTCATTATCCTTGCGGTGCTTTCTTTGAAAATTCTCTTGCTTTCCGATTTATTTTCGAGTATAACGGTATTTTTGTTGTCAAGAACCTCTACGTAACTGCGTTGCTTATAAGCTACACCGTCGGACGGAAAAGCCGTATATGCTGCGGTCAGTTTTCTTAAGGATACTCCTTTTGTTAATTGCCCAAGTGCTAAAGGTGCGGGGGCTAAATCCGAATGTGCGCCATCTTTTACAAGACTGTCAAAACCAAAGTCGGTATATAGCTTATCATAAATTTCGTTAGAATTTGACGCTTCATATAATCGCATTGCTACTGTATTCTTTGAAAGTCTTATAGCATCTTCAATATTGATTATACCATCGTATTTGTCCGGTGAATTTTTAGGGTATCCTATCAATTCACCGTTTTTTTCAATCATTTTCAGCGGCGAGTCATCGATTAAACTCGCCCAGTTGATAATGCCCTTGTCTATTAGCGGTCCGTATATGGAAAGCGGCTTGATTGTTGATGCGGGGGCATGATTTGATGTCGCATAATTATAAAGTCGCTCACCGACTTTTTTACCGCATTGCCCGATTATACCGAGCAGATTTCCGTTTTGCGAGTCGGCAACCACGATGCCGTAATTCAGTCCGTTCTTTATTTCGGGTGGTAAATTGGACTCGTCAGAGAAAAACTCGTCGAGTGTATTTTGTACGGACAAACGCTCGGTGGTATATACCGAAAGCCCTCCACCGTTAAGATACAAGCGTGCGGTATCTGCGGTTATTGAATATTTACTGACGAGGTCTGCTATTATATCCTCACTTACCGTTTCGATAAACCAAGAATTTACAACGTTTTTTCTATTTTCCCTTTCCAAAACTTTTATAGGCTCTGATATTGCACGACTATACTCCTCTTGATTAATAAAACCGCATTCAAGCATTGAGGATAGAACGAAATCTCTGCGTTTTTTACACTCTGCCATATTCGTATAAGGGTTGTATTTTGTCGGGGCGTTTGTTATACCGACCAGCATTGCCGCTTCGTGCAAATTGAGCTCGTCCGGCTCTTTGCCGAAATATATCTGCGAAGCTCTCCCGACACCAACCGAATTTTCACCCATAGGTGCAATATTCATATATAATTCGAGGATTTCTTCCTTTGAGTGATTCTTTTCTATTTTTACGGCTCTAATTATTTCATTCAGCTTTCTTTTGAACGTTATCTCGTTATCACCGCTGATGTTTTTAACAACCTGCTGTGTTATCGTAGAAGCTCCAAACCTATCCTTGAATTTAAATAAAGTGTTCAATAGCGCCAAACCGGTTCTTCTCCAGTTAACACCGTTGTGTTCGAAAAATTCTCTGTCCTCTACCGCTATGAAGCCCTGCTTTAGATATTCGGATACGTCCTCGCTTCTATACCAAGTTTTCTGGTTTTGCGCGTGTGAGTGTGTTTCAATTTCAATAGGTACGTAATCATCAGTGCCGAGCGGTGCTCCGTTTGCATAAAATTTAGTGATATTCCCAAGCTTTGCCGCTTCAAAAAGTGCTTCATCGGCTTGTGAATTGACTTTAACCTTGGCATAAACGCTTAAAAATATCAACAGTAAAAGCGCTGCGGTTGCAACAGAAATAACCGCAGTTCCTATAATAATTACTGAACGTTTTATAATTTTCATAAAAAACACCCGATTCGATTTTTATTTATCTTAATCGAATCGGGTGGATTTATTATGTGATTTTTTTGGTTAATTTGGCAATCAATAATTTACTTTGTTTAAGTAAAGTCCGTCGGGCGGAGCTGTCATTCCTGCAAGGGTTCGATTTTTGGAGTCGATAATTTCGCCCACCTGCTCGGGAGTTTTTCTTCCGAACGCAACGTCTATAAGCGTCCCTACTATTATTCTTACCATATTATAAAGGAAGCCGTCGGCGCAAATTCTGACCGAAACAGTAGTATCAACTTTATCTATTTTCAAATAAAATACCGTGCGGATATTATCAACCGTATCTGCCCCCTCGGAAACGAAAGCTGAAAAATCATGCTTTCCAACGATAAGCTCTGCGGCTTCGCGCATTTTCTTTATTCCGACGTCGGTTATCTCCCTTGGTATAAACCAAGCTCGTCCGAAATGGAACGGATTATAAACAGGCTCGTTTTTTATAACGTAAAGATATTCCTTTGAAACGACGTCATATCTCGGGTGAAAGCTGTCCGAGCATTCCTCGGCATAGAAAAGAGATAAATCGTCGGGTAAAAATCTCGATACTGCAACAGGCAGCTTTGACGGCGGAACGGTTGAGCCGTCAGCATCTATTTTTATAACAAACTCGTTAGCGTGCACGCCTGAATCGGTGCGGCTACACCCGGTCACCTTACATGGCACAGAACAAGCCTTCGAAAGAGCTTCGCATAACGTTCCTTGCACCGTTCTCATTTCAGGTTGAACCTGGAAGCCGTAAAAATTTGTACCGAGATACCTTATTTTCGCAAAATATTTCATAAACACCTTTATATTCGGTAGAACAGCACGGAATATATTACACTGCCTACCTGATAATTATAAGGAATGATACGGGAGAGAATTAATGCCGTCATAAAAAGCATAAAAAACGTCAGATATACGAAGTCGAGAGGGCGATAAGTAAGCTTTACAAGCTTGGTTCTGCCTTTATCTCCTCTATAACATCTACATTCCATAGCGGTTGCGAGCTCCTCTGCTCTTTTAAAGGAAGACACAAAAAGAGGAACTAAAATCGGTATGAGCGCCTTTGCTCGCTTAATAAGTCCACCCGAAGAAAAGTCAGCACCGCGGGATTTTTGAGCGTTCATTATTTTTTCGGTTTCTTCGATAAGCGTAGGTATAAACCTTAACGCGATAGACATCATCATTGCAAAAACGTGAACAGGAACCTTTATCTTTTTCAACGGCGAAAGAAGTGATTCAATTCCGTCTGTAAGCGAAATAGGCGAGGTGGTATACGTAAGAAGAACCGAAGTTCCGAGTATAAGAATTATGACTCTGTACGCCATAAATACCGCACGGATAATACCTTCCTTATATATCGTAAATATCCACCAATCAACAAGAGGTTCGCTGTTACCGTTGGTTAAAACAACGTTTATTATTGCTGTAAAAATAAGAATAATAATAATCGGTTTGATACCTTTAAGCATTACCTTGAACGATATTCTGCTTTGCCACATAAGTACTAAGCAAACAACCGTAAGCAAAGCAAACCCGACAAGGTTATTAGCAAGAAACACGGAAACAATGAAAGCTATCGCCAATAAAATTTTTGTTCGCGGGTCCAATCTGTGTATTTTTGAGTAACCCGGGAAATATTGACCGAGAGTTATATCAGAAATCATTTTCCGCACCTCCCGATATATTCTATTATTGCTTCTTTTACGCCCTCTACGGTATAAAGCTTGCCGTTAAGGTCAATTCCGTTTTTCTTAAGGGCGAGGGCAATTTTTGAAATTGAAGGAATATCAAGACCGATGTTTGAAATTCCCTCTGCATCAGAGAAAACCTCGTCTACCGTTCCCGTTTTATAAACTCTCGACTTATACATAACGACTACGTTATCGCAATAAAGCGCCATATCCTCCATAGAATGGCTGACAAGAATGACCGACGCATTGTACTGCTCTACGTATTTACAAAGTCCGCTGAGTATTTCTCGCCTTCCGCCGGGATCAAGTCCTGCCGCAGGCTCATCAAGAAGCAAAACCTCGGGGCGCATTGCGATAATTCCCGCTATGGCGACGCGACGCTTCTGTCCGCCGGAAAGGTCAAACGGGGACTTATCAAGAAGCTCCTCGTCTATACCCGTAAACGCCGCTGCCTCTTTAACGCGAAGCTCTATTTCCTCTTTAGAAAGCCCTTGGTTTTTAGGTCCAAAGGCAATATCCTCTCTTACCGTTTCGTCAAAAAGCTGGTATTCGGGGTATTGCATAACAAGACCTACGCGGAAGCGTATTTTAGTAATTTCCTTCGGTTTTTCCCAAATATCTTTTCCGTCAAGATATACAGTTCCTTCCGTAGGTCGGTTTAAACCGTTAAGAAGGTTAACAAGAGTTGACTTTCCCGAGCCGGTATGACCTATAAGCCCTGTAACCTTGCCTTTTTCAAATTCTACCGAAACGTTATCGAGCGCTCGCTTTTCAAACGGTGTACCTACACCGTAAACGTACGACACGTTTTCAAGTTTAATAATATTTTTCATTTGTTTACTCCGATTTACGGTTGGCGATGCTATGAAGATAATCAGTGAGAAGCTTTGTACACTCAGAATCGTCAACGTAACGGTCCGTTACGTTAATGCCGCTCGTTTTTAACAGGTTTAAAAGTTCAATTCTTTGCGGAGCTTCAAGTCCTATTGAATGAAGGTACGCGGTATTTGAAAAAATTTCAGCAGGCGTACCGTCAAGAACCGATATACCGTCGTTTATTACAACTATTCTGTCGGCACGCGATGCTTCGTCCATATAATGAGTTATATTTATTACGGTTATTCCTTCCTCTCGGTTAAGCTTTTCCATAATTTCTATAACGTCACGTCTGCCAAGAGGATCAAGCATTGCGGTAGATTCATCAAAAATGATACATTTTGGCTTCATCGCAATAATGCCGGCTATCGCAACGCGTTGCTTTTGACCGCCGGAGAGCTTATGCGGAGCGTGATGAGCGTATTCAGTCATACCTACAAGAGCGAGCGACGAATTAACGCGCCTGCGTATTTCTTCCCTTTCAAGTCCGAGATTTTCAGGACCGAAAGCTACGTCCTCTTCAACAACGTTTGCAACAAGCTGGTTATCAGGATTTTGAAAAACCATGCCTATCTTTTTTCGAATTTCAAAAACGTCGTCTTCGGTTATATCGTCCGCTGTAACGTCTTTGCCGTCTATATAGATTTTTCCGCTCGTGGGCGTGAGAATCATATTAAGAAGCTTTGCAAGCGTTGATTTTCCCGAGCCGTTGTGACCGAGAACTGCGATATATTCCCCCTGCCTCACGGTGAAATTAACATTCTTGAGCGCGGGCGGCGGTGCTTCCGTCGGAAGCCTGGTGTCATCAAAATCTTCGTAAATGAAGTTCAGCTCTTCCGTCTTTATAAGTATTTTTTCTTCTTTGCAAATAGTCATTATAAATTCTCCGTATGGAAAGTAACTCGAACGCTCGAACCGCAAGGAAGTGTCAAGCCTGTGTTTTTTACGGGCAACCCAAGCTCATCTGCCTCGCTTTTTCCTTTGTATTTAGAGAAAAGGCGCGTGTCGGTTATATATTTCATAGTTGACGCCGAAAGCCCTGTCGTATACGAATTCAAAAGGAAGAAAAGAGGCGTATCGGACAGAACCTGTGACGTAAGTGTAACGAAATCGTCAATGCTTTCCTCGATTTTCCAAACCTCGCCTGTCGGGCCTCTTCCGTACGAAGGGGGATCCATAATAATTCCGTCATACTTGTTACCGCGTCTGATTTCGCGCTCTATGAATTTTTTACAGTCGTCAACTATGTATCTTATCGGTGCGTTTTCAAGCCCCGAAAGCTTTGCGTTTTCTTTTGCTGACTGAACCATTCCTTTTGACGCATCAACGTGGCAAACCGACGCGCCTGCCTTTGCAGCGGCAACCGTAGCACCGCCGGTGTAAGCAAAAAGGTTTAATACCTTTATCGGGCGATTTGCTTCCTTAATCAATTTTGAAAACCAGTCCCAGTTAGCCGCTTGCTCGGGAAAAAGACCTGTATGCTTGAACCCCATAGGCTTTATGCGAAATTTAAGCTCACCGTAGCTAATCACCCAAGATTCAGGGAGCTTGTTTTCACACCACGCTCCGCCGCCGGAATGACTGCGCTTATAGCTTGCATCGGCTGATTTCCACAAGTTGTCCCTTTTTTCCGTTTTCCAAATTACCTGCGGATCGGGGCGCACAAGTGTGTATTTTCCCCATCTTTCGAGCTTTTCACCGCTTGATGTATCTATAACGGTATAATCCTGCCATTTATCTGCTAACCACATAAAAAATTCACCTTTGATTGAAATATTTTCCTATTGCAGAGCCTGCACACTGCGAATGACATATTGCTATTGCAATCGCATCCGCTGTATCATCCGGCTTCGGCGCTTGCTTTAGCTTTAATAATGACGTTACCATTGCGATAACCTGGCGCTTCTCTGCTTTTCCGTAGCCAACCACTGCTTGTTTTACCTGAAGAGGAGTATATTCGCTGATTTTCAATCCAAACTCGTAAGCCGTGCATAAAATCACACCTCGTGCCTCAGCAACAGCTATACCCGTCGTAATGTTCGTATTAAAGAAAAGCTCCTCGATAGCCATTTCATCGGGCTTGTACTTACTTATGATGTCTTTGAGGTCGTTGCGTATCATAAGCAATCGCGATTCTATATCAGTATGAGCAGGAGTCGTTATAGCACCGTATGCAAGCGGCCGCAAAGCGCCTCTGTTACTTTCAATTATCCCCCAACCGACTATAGCAAGCCCCGGGTCTATACCTAAAATGACCAATTTATGCCTCCGTGACATCATTATTAAATAATTATAACACTTTTTTTAGATTTAGTCAATCGCTTTTTGTTCATTATACTGTTAAAATAATTAATTAAATGTAAAAAGTACATTTTTTTCGCAAAAAGGGGTGGACTTATTATTTAATATGTGGTATAATATTATGAATTATTATGCACAGATTTAAGAGGTAATTTTATGTCAGAAAACATTGATATATACAGTGAGGTAATGCTCCCGATAATTCCGCTTCGAGCTCTTACGGCTTTCCCTGCCGTCCAGCTCAACATTGAAATAGTCCGCGGAACGTCATTGAAGGCGTTTACAACCGCCGCAACTCTTCACGACGCTAAGGTAATCCTCGTTACACAAAAGGATCCTACAGTTGAAGAGCCTAAGGAAAACGATTTGTATAAAACCGGAGTTCTTGCGGAAATCAAGCACGTAGTTAAAAATCCGCAAGGAAATCTTTCTGTAATTTTTGAAGGTATTTCAAGAGCTCGTATTCAACACGTAAGCGATGATATGGGATTTATGATGGCTTCCGCGGTGGTTAAAGAGGAAAAACAAATCCTCAAATGTCCGCCGTCCGTCGAAGCGCTTGTATACGAGGTAAAAAACAGCCTTTCGGATCTTAAAAATATACATCCTACGTTTAACGATGAACTAAAAAATTCAGCAGATGCAATTACCGATCCCGGTTATCTTTGTGATTTCGTTGCATCGTCTGCTATTATTGACTATAAGAACAAGCAGACGATACTCGAAGCTCTTCAGCCTAAAAACCGTCTTGAAAAGCTTCTTGTTGCGCTTGAAGAAGAAAGAATGCTTCTTGAATGCGAGCGAGATATACAAATACAGGTTCGTGATAAAATCGACAAGCATCAGAAGGATTATTTTTTGCGCGAGCAGATAAAGGTTATCCAATCAGAGCTTGGTGACGACGAAGATGACGATATAAGAGAATACGAGGAAAAAATTGCGGCTGCAAATTTTCCGGAGGACGTTAAGGAAAAGGTCTACAAAGAGCTTGGAAAGCTTGCAAAAATGCCTTATGGCGTTGCAGAGGCTACCGTTATCAGAACCTACCTTGATACGTGTCTTGATTTCCCCTTCGGAAAAAAGACTTCCGAGGCGGTTACGGTAGATTCGGCAAGAAAAATCCTCAATGCCGACCACGACGGACTCGATAAAATCAAGGAAAGAATTCTCGAATTTGTTGCAATAAAGCAGTTCTCTCCCGAGGTTAAAAATCAAATCATTTGTCTTGTTGGCCCTCCCGGTGTCGGAAAAACTTCGGTTGCAGCATCGGTTGCACGGGCGCTTAAGCGCAAATACGCGAGAGTTTCTCTCGGAGGAATGCACGACGAGGCGGAAATACGCGGTCACAGAAAGACTTACGTAGGTGCTATGCCGGGACGAATAGTTGCCGCGCTGATAAATGCAAAGGTTGAAAACCCGGTTATCGTTCTCGATGAAATTGATAAGGTTTCAAAGGATTTCAGAGGAGATCCTACCTCTGCGCTTCTCGAGGTTCTCGATCCCGAGCAAAACAAGTCGTTCCGCGATAACTTTATGGAAATTCCTATCGACCTTTCCGATACGCTTTTTATTGCAACTGCAAATAACTACGACGGTATTCCCGCCCCATTGCTCGACAGAATGGAAATTATAGAGCTTTCCACGTATACCGATACGGAAAAGCTGCAGATTGCCAAAAACCATCTTGTACCGAAGCAACTGAAAAGAAACGGTATAACTAAAAAGATGTTCCGCATCACAGACGGCGGAATAATGGCTCTTATAAAAGGGTATACTCGCGAGGCGGGCGTCAGAAATCTTGAGCGTGAAATAGCATCTCTTATACGCAAAAGCGCAAAGAAAATTGCCGAAACAGATATAGACTCGGTTAAAATCACGGAGAAAAATATTTCCGAATTTCTCGGAAAGATAAAGGTTCTGCCCGAAAAGCTTGAGGAAAATAATCCGATAGGCGTAGTGAACGGACTTGCTTATACGCAGAATGGCGGCGACCTTCTGAAGGTCGAGGTCGCTTGTATGGACGGAAGCGGAAAAATTGAGCTCACCGGCTCGCTTGGTGACGTGATGAAGGAGTCTGCAAAAATTGCTCACTCATACGTAAGAACGGTAGCTCACAAATACGGCATAGATAAGGAATTTTACAAAAACACCGACATACATATCCACTTCCCCGAAGGCGCTATTCCAAAAGACGGACCTTCCGCCGGAGTAACGATGGTTACGGCTATTGTAAGCTCGCTTGCAAATATACCGGTAAGACGAGATATTGCAATGACCGGCGAAATAACTCTGCGCGGCAACGTTTTGCCGATAGGCGGACTTAAGGAAAAAACACTTGCGGCTTACCGCTCGGGTATAAAAACAGTCCTTATTCCCGAAGATAATTTAAGAGATATAGATGAAATAGACGCCGAGGCACGTGAGCATCTTGAATTTATTACTTGCAAAACGGCAGACGACGTTCTTTCCGCGGCACTTGTCAAAAAAGAAGACTGAGGTGCGATTATATGAAGCTTAATCTCAATAATTCCAAAATAGCTTTTTCAGCAGGTGATAAACGCCAGCTTTCGCGCGATCCGCGTCCGCAGATTGCACTTTCCGGACGCTCCAACGTTGGAAAAAGCTCGCTCATAAACACTCTTCTCGGAAGAAAATCGCTTGCGCGAGTTTCTTCCGCACCCGGAAAAACAATCACCGTTAATTACTATGATATCGACGGTAAGATATATTTTGTTGACCTTCCGGGATACGGATATGCAAAGCGTTCAAAGGAGTCACAGCGTGTCTGGAGCACGCTTACGGAAAGCTATTTTACCGACAATCCCGCATACGATGCACTTAAGCTCGTTTTTCAGCTCATTGATATCAGAACCGGACCTACGGACGATGATATTCTTATGATAAACTGGCTTATTGACAGGGGTATTGAATTTATAGTTATTCTTACAAAAACCGACAAGCTGTCTAAATCACAGCTCAAACAAGCAATAGATAATCTTTCAGACGGTGTATTTAAGAACAGCGGTATAAAAATGATACCGTTTTCGTCCGTAACTAAGGAAGGCCGAGATGCTGTTTGGAGTGAAATTTACGAGGCAATAAAATAACACTAACAAGAAAGGAGATGCGATTTGGATACTACCGTTTTATACGCACTTTCGGCTTTGGTTGCGCTTTTGGCTTTGACTGTCCACGAGTTTTCTCACGGTCTTGCAGCTTATAAGCTCGGTGACCCGACAGCAAAGTATATGGGCAGACTTACACTTAATCCTATGAAGCATTTAGATCCTATCGGCGCTGTGTGTATGGTAGTTTTCCGATTTGGTTGGGCAAAGCCTGTTCCGATAAATCCAAATTATTTCAAGAGGCGTAAGCGAGATTTCGCCATAACCGCTCTTGCGGGACCGCTATCCAACATTCTCTTCTCTTTTATTTCTGCTTTTTTCTATCTGCTTATATATAGCGCCTTAAAAGACGTTGTGTTCACGTCGGAGATATGGTTTAACGTTGCAAAAAACACAATCCTTTTCTTTTACCTTTTGCACCTGCTAAATATAAATTTTGCGATATTCAATATGCTTCCAATCCCTCCCTTTGACGGTTCAAGAATACTCTATGCTATTCTTCCCGAACGGATATATTTCAAAATAATGAAATATGAGCACCAGATATATTACGCAGTTCTTATTTGGCTTGTCGGCGGAAATATTCTCTCAAGAGGGCTTATGTCATTGCCTATTGCAAAAGGAAATCCCGTGTTTGAGGTAATTGCTGATATTCTTTCTTTATCCGGAATTATCGGACACGCATCGCAGTTTATATCCGACGCTATGATTAAGTTCTGGCAGTTAATCCCGTTTTTAAGATAAACTATGTAAAGGAACAGCTGATTAAAATGAGCGTAGAAATGACTTATAGACTTGATCAATTTGAAGGTCCTCTTGACCTTTTGCTTGATCTGATAAAAAAGAACAAGGTCAGCATAACCGATATTCCAATCTCAATAATATGCGACCAGTATATTGAATATATAAACGAAGCTAAAAAAATGGATCTTGACATAGCTGCGGAGTTTATAGTTATGGCAAGCGAGCTGTTATTTATAAAGAGCCGTATGCTTCTTCCGCACGAGGAAGGAACCGAAAACGATCCACGACGCGAAATCCAAGACGCCCTTCTTCTTTACCAACAAGCAAAGCTTGCCGCAACTCATCTCAAGCCTATGTTCGAGGAATACTCTTCGCGCTACGTTAAAGGTACTGACGATATACCTCCCGAAAAAGGACTTCCGCTCGATCTTGACACCGATCTTCTTATGAAAGCGCTAAACGCTGTTATGCGCAGAATGAAGATTGCGGAAACGGTCAGACCGCCTATTGATCTCGTTAATCCTCTTATCAAGCATAAGGTCGTTTCCGTTGAAGAAAAAATTGAGGAAATCTGCGCTCTGCTTGAAGAACACGAGGAAGCTTCTCTTTTCTTCCTTCTAAAAGATGCAGATTCTCGAGCCGAGCTTGTTGCGAGATTTATGGGTGTGCTTGAATTAATCAAAATAAACCGAATTAAAATAACAACGGTAAGGTTCGTTGAGGACGTTGCGGAATATGAGGAAACCGGACTTGAAATGAAGTTCGCTTTAAATCCCGATTACGTTTACAGCGAAGAACAGCATAGTGAGTTCGATACACCGACAGAAGACACAAATAACGAAAAGGATGACAAAAAATGATCGACAACGATATAATCGAAGAAAAAAACGAGGCAGAAAAAATGCCCGAGGACATTGTTGAAGAAAGAAACGTAATTTTTGAGGAAGCGTTGGAGGCAATTCTGTTTGCCGCAGGTCACCCTATATCGTTCGCTACTCTTGGAAGAGTTTTTAATATGACGCCTGCAAAAGCTCGCGACAAGGTGTATGAATATTCGCTTAAGTATAATTCATCCGATATTCCTCGCGGAGTAATTCTTCTCGTTTACAACGACACGTGCCAGCTATGCACCAAGCAGTATTATTTAGCTGAAATACGTGAAGCTCTCGGAATAAAAAAGAGCGGAACTCTCTCCACGTCTTCGCTTGAAGCACTTGCGATAGTTGCATACAATCAACCTGTCACAAGACTTTTTGTTGATACTCTTCGACGCGCAGACTCTTCTTACGCTATGAATAATCTTCTTGACCGCGGGCTCATAGAATGCAAGGGACGCCTTGACGTTCCCGGCAGACCAAGACTTTACGGAACGACGACCGACTTTTTGCGCTCCTTCGGGATTAAAGATCTTGACTCGCTTCCTAAAACGACCGAAGAAATTCAAAATCTTTTTGCTAAAGCAAGCAACGTTCAAATATCTGACACCACGGAAGAAGAGATTGCCGATAAAGAAAAGCTTGACGGTGTCGAGGGGCAGATTTCCATTGAAATGATTTCCGACGACCAAAGCAACGCAACCGATGCTTCCGCTTTACCCGAAAATGAATATAACGAGCCGTCTGCTGAGGACGATATAAGCACCGACTGAACAGTTACATAAAGCTTTCGGGAGGAAATGAGTTGTTATTGTCGTTTTTTCTCTTTTTTGTTGCGGTTTTGATGATTTTACTGTCAAATTTCTACGTTGATATATCTTTTAACAAAAATCTCTATATTATAATCACGCTTGGTATATTTTCTTTGCATTTATTCAAGGAAAAATCAAAAAAATCCTCAAATAACAACACAAAAAGAGGGGCGCAAAAGGATACGGGTAATAAAATTTTACTGACAAAATTAATCGTTAATCTTATAGAAAAATCAAAAGTGGAAATTACCGAAATAACCATTCCTCAAATATACTATAGCAACCCTCTTTTCCCAAAATATATTACCGAACCGATTATCGTTTCTCTCGTTTCTGTTGCTTTTGCATATTTAAGCACAAAATCGGAAAAACTTTACTTTGCCGAAGAGAATAACGAAGATGAGAACCGCGAAAAGCTCGTGCTTCACATTAAGATTAAACTTGTTTTTTACGAAGCGCTCGTCTTGTTATTCAAGTATTTACGCATTAATTACAAAAGAAAGAAAATGCATCGGCAGAAAGCTTGAATTTAATGTCAGAAACTAAAATGAGTGAAATAATAAAGGCATCGCTTGAAGGAATACTGGACATAGGTAAAGCGGAAAGCTTTGTAGGAAGCGTTATATCAATTCCCGGCGGTATAACGGTAATACCCGTTTCAAAAATAACCGTAGGGCTTGCAACCGGCGGAATAGATTACGGGACACGGAAATTTTCTACCCCTCAAAGCTTTGGCGGCGGCGGTGGAACAGTAGCTTCAATAACGCCTGTCGCTTTTCTTATTATCACAAAAGACGCCGATGCAAAGATACTCCATCTTGACGAAGCGGACGATTCGTTAAAAAGGATATCCGATATAATTGATCGAGCACCGGAAATTATTGAAAAAATCAAGCATTCACTGACATAAATTGCTTGAATACGATAGTTTGTTTTCACCAAAACTATTTATGAGGTGAAAATATGAACTATAAAAATACTCTGATTGCGGTACTGTTGCTCGCATCGCTGCTCTTCTCTCTCTTTACCATAAGTGTAGCTTCGAGTGAAAAAATATCGTTAAGTGCAAGATCGGCAGCGCTGTATGAACCGAGCACTGAGACTTTTTTGATAGAAAAAAATTCAAAAATCCGTTTACCTATGGCGAGCACGACTAAAATAATGACTGCCGTTGTTGCTCTTGAAAACGCTAATCTGACAGACACTGTTACGGTTGACGAACGCTCGGCGGGAATTGAGGGCTCGTCAGCATATCTTTCCGTCGGAGATGAATATACGCTTCACGATATGCTCTACGCACTTATGCTTGCCAGCGCGAACGATGCGGCAACAGCTATCGCCTGCAGCGTTTCGGGTTCGGTTGATAGCTTTGTCGAGTTAATGAATAAAAAATGCGAGGCGCTCTCTCTCGTTGATACTCATTTTAAAAACCCAAGCGGATTGGATGCAAACGAGCATTATACAACCGCTTCCGACTTAGCCAAATTAACCGCATATGCATTAAAAAACGATACTTTCAGGCAGCTGTGCTCTACTTATAAAAAAAGTATTTATTACAACGATAAGGTTCGTAATTTTGTAAATCATAACAAGCTTTTAAAGCAATATCCTGATGCTATTGGGGTAAAAACCGGTTTTACAAAAAAATGCGGGCGGTGTCTTGTCAGTGCCGCCGAACGCAACGGAGTTACGCTTATAGGTGTAACTCTTGATGCGCCGAATGATTGGCAGGACCACAAAAAAATGCTTGACTATGGGTTCGATACACTTGAAGAACGCCTTCTTGCCGCCCCAAACGAATTCCGCTTTGAAATACCTCTTCTTTTTTCAGATGATAAATCTATAATAGCCCAAAATACCGATGAATACAAATTAATATTGCCAAAAACCTCGAAAATCACTAACGAGGTTCTACTGCCGCCTTATCTTGTAAAGCCTATAAAGCAAGGCGAAATTTTGGGTAAGATTATATTTCGCGCTGACGGAAAAATTATAGGTGATTTGGATTTGGTTGCGCAAAAGAACATCGAGCTTGACAAAAAACACATTTTTCACTAAATAAACAACTACACCGGAGAAAGTATGAAAAACTTAAGACTTCAGAAATTTATTGCTGATGCGGGAATTATGTCCCGACGTGCCGCAGAGGAAGAAATTAAAAACGGTAACGTTTCCGTAAACGGTCACGTTGCCGAGCTGGGCACTAAAATTGATCCCTACAAGGATATAGTATCATATCGCGGCAAAAAAATTAAATACGAAAAGAAAGAGTTTACCTACATTATGATAAACAAGCCGAGAGGCTATCTTTCTTCCACCTCGGACGACCGCGGAAGAAAATGTGTGACCGAGCTTGTAGACGGTATAGACACCCGCATTTATCCCGTAGGAAGACTTGACCTTATATCCGAGGGTATGCTTCTTCTTACAGATGACGGTGAGCTGAAAAACCGACTTACCCACCCTTCTCATTCGGTAGAAAAGGTTTACCGAGTAAAGGTTGCCGAGCAGGTCGATGATAAACAGCTTGAAATTCTCGGCTCTGCTCTTGTGATAGACGGCTATCAGATAAAGCCGGTCACGGTCATAAAGGGCGAAAGCGACGAAACAGGAACTGTATTAAAAATGACGCTCACAGAGGGACGAAACCGACAGATAAGAAAAATGTGCGAGCAAGCAGGGCTTACGGTTAAGCGTCTTGCGAGAATTTCGATAGGAAAGCTTAAGCTCAATAAGCTTCCTGTCGGCAAATGGCGTTTTCTTACCGACGAAGAAGTGGAATACTTATACAATGCAACCAAAAACGTTAAAACGAGGGATAACTGATGTTTAAAATTTCACCTATTCAGGACAAGAAAGAGCAAGAGCGCGTTGCTACCGTGTGCGAAGCGAAATATAAGCCAGACCTTTTTGCATACGTTATGACCGAAAATGACAGCAATAAAATTATGGGATTTTCGCAGTTTGAGCTCACAGGCGAATACGGCTACATATCAGATTTGCGTGCGGCTGTCGGATACGAGGACTATGAAGCGATGTTTATTCTCGGAAGAGCCACTATGAATTTTATTGATCTTTGCGGAGTTCACGTTTGCCGCGCTTCATCCGATTCCGCAAACGAGCAGCTTTTGCACGCTATCGGATTGCGTAAATCGGATAACGGATACTGGGAATGCGATATGACAGGAATGTTTGACGGACATTGTTCCGGTGAAAAGGACAAGAAATGAAATTTAACTCTAAATGGATAACTACCGAGGATTTTGCAAATCTCTCGCCCATCAACGTATATCACAGAGAATTTATCGATGCTAAAGAGATACCCGAAAGCCCTATAAAGAACTATCACGTACATATCAGAAAGAAATTCTCACTTGATAATTTCAATCAAGTAATACTCAATATCAGCGGTGATGATTATTATAAGCTTTATATAAATGGTAGCTTTGTTGCTCAGGGCCCCGAAGCATCATACATAGAAAGCTTTGATTACAATAGAATAGATATCACCCCGTTTCTCGTAAAAGGCGAGAATATAATAGCCGTACATCTCTACTATTATGGCGAAATCAACAGAGTTTGCGTTAGCGGAGATAATAG
>JAEIGA010005787.1_pt1 | contig 18836 bp, 11 predicted proteins | sample 9270691 | NCBI WGS metagenome assembly JAEIGA01 (sample SAMN17057246, study PRJNA624740) | gut metagenome | biome: biome; isolation source: fecal sample | host: Bos grunniens | place: China: Xizang | collected 2019 | reverse complement strand
TTGCAATACTTTTATATTTACTGCCTTCAGAGATATTAATTCTTGTTGTTTGGGTTTCCGAATGAGTTTCGATTTGTGTGGTTGTTTCTTCCGTAAAATTCACAGGAACCGTTACAATAACCTGCGAAATTATTACTTCCTTCTCATAAACATATATACTTGGTGAAGGTGCTTTGGTTGTCTTTTCAGCCTTTGTGGTTTTCTCTGCTTTTGTTGTGGTTTTCTTTTGAGTGGTGGGAGTTTTTGTTGTTGTTTCTTTTTCGGTTGTTGTTTTCTTTGGTTTTGTTGTTTTTGATTCTTCCTCAGTCAGTAAAACGGGATTATAAGCAGGGTCTGAATTGTCTTCTGTTGGTGCAAAATGCATTTCAGTTGTTTCTGTATAGCTTTCATTCACAAGTGTAAAATTATAAATATTGGATGGTATACCCTGATAATCTATAAATCTTACACTGCATAAAGTTTCTTTCGGAACACCGTGTTTCATCCCGACTCTCACTTCGCAGGTTCCCCCGTTATTTTCATCTGTATACATTGCTCCGCTGACTTCATATCTGTCAACATCAATATTATATGGACTGTTTTCCATAGTTAATACATATGACGGAGAATTTTCAACAGAAAGAGAAATGCCCGCCATTGTGTTACCTTGTTCAAGATTCGGGTCAAGGAATGTGAAACACAGATATATTGCATATTCATCGGGAGCAAACTTGACTTTGACTGCACCGAAATTTACGGAACTGTTACTGTCACCGCTGAAAAGCTTATATGCCGTTGCACCATCCCATTCGGTGCCTTGATTATTTCCGTCAATATTAACTCCGAACGCCGGAAAACAAGAAGCAAACATTAAAATTGCTGAAATTGCAAGTCCTGTAATTCTTTTCATAAAACTGCTCCGTTGTAGAAATTTGTAAGATTATAGCATAAGAACAGCAGTTGTGCAATAATGTTTTTCAGCTTGACATCAGAATAACGGAATAGTATTATATAAATGTTATTAATATAAAAGGAGCATATTTATGGCTTATCTTTTTGCGCACTTCAAAGAAAAAATCACACCTGACGGCGAGCAGGTTTATTTTGCACTCAGCAAAGACGGTTTTAACTGGAAGCAAGTTAACGGCGGTGAACCCGTTCTCACAAGCACCATAGGTGAAAAAGGATGCAGAGATATTGAAGTTCTTCGCCTTAAAACAGGCGGTTTTGTTGTTCTTACAACAGATCTCTCCATAGCTTACAGAATGGACGAAAACTATCAGGTGAACTGGAAAGAAGTTAATTCAACGGGCAGTAAATGCCTTTGCATGTGGAAATCCGAAGACCTTATCAATTTTTCAGAGCAAAAAAGAATATACTTCGGCAGAGATGATTTCGGATGTTTATGGGCACCCGAAACCATATATGACGAGTTAAACGATGAATATATGATTCATTGGGGTTCAACCGTAAAAGAAGATAACTACACCCATATGTCAATCTACTGCTGCACAACAAAAGACTTTGAAACCTTCTCTGAACCCAAACTGTTTTTTACAAAAGATAATGAAATTCTTGATACTCACATAAGAAAATTCGGAGATACATATCATATGTTTTATAAAAACGCCGAGCATCCTCCGATGAATATGCACGCAACATCAAAGAATCTTTACGGTCCGTATGAGCACGACAAGGATTTTGAGGATTATATGGCAACCTTTGAAAAGCCCGGCTCATACGAAGGCGCCACAACCCTCGTTCTTCCCGATGGTCGTTGGTGCCTGATGCTCGATTTCTTCGGATGCGAAAAATCAAAAATGGGCTATGTTCCTTTTGTTTCAAAAGAACCGGGTGACAGCAATTTTTCAAGAGCAACTGAAGAATTTTCTTTCCCCTACGGTTTCAAACATGGCGGTGTTATTGAAATTACAGATGAGGAATATGATAAAATCGAAAAACATTATAAATAAGAAAAAGCACTCTGCTCACAATGAACAGAGTGCTTGATTTTTTATCAGAATATTTTGATAAGAATTTTAAACATATTGCTGATATAAGTCAAAATAAGCTTGGCAATATTGCTTATATTCTCAAAAACATTTGCTGTTGCAACATCTTTGCCCGCAACAGCGTAGCCGGGAATTGAGCCGTTGTTATCGGGAACACCGTCATCATCAAGAACAAACTCATAAAGAATCGGAGAAAGAAGAGCAACAAGGAAATATTCAACTGCACTTACACCGCCGAATACCGCTGTGCAAAGCTTGGTTATTCCTTCTGCAACTCCGATTCCGACACCGACTTTTTCAAGAAGGAAGTTTGCTGCACCCAAAAGGGTTTCATCTGCTATAGCAGCGAGGTCATCGCGAAGAAGAAGCGCAACTGCTCTGAGGAAGATTGTTACTTCCTTGCTGTCAAGCGGATAATTTTCTTCGCCCTCATAATGAGCAGCAACAAGCTCTGTTGCTACATCCCATATATTTTCATAATCGCTGTCGGGGATATCAATATTATATCCTTTGGCAAGCTCCTGAATTCCGCCTTCTCCGTAAAGGGGATCTTCAAGAATTTTATTAAGTCCGCCAACCGCTGTGTTAACAAGGTTATAAAAAGGTTCGCCTTCTTCAATTCCGATTGCTTCCATTTTAAGGTCGCGTCCGAGACGGTACTTAACACCGCACTTAAGATATTCTTTTGCATATACAGAATTGAAGTTTTCGTTCATAAGAGCGATATGCTCTTCTGTATAGCCTGAAACAGTTGAAGTCAAAGCATCGACATCAATCTTTTCTATGGCTTTTGCTTCATACACAAATTCTTCATCGCTTGCTGTGAACATTCTGAATTCAGCGGGATACATAGTGAGCGATGTTGTTGCAAAATCATAAATTTTATTGCCCTTGTTGCTTGTGTGGACAGCACCGTCACTGCAATGCTCATGACCTGTAAACACAAGCTTTATACCTGCGTCAGCAAATTTATTTGCGGTTGAAATATGATTTTTGATTATGAAGTTTTTGCTGAAAATACTCTGCAGGGGCATATGGTCAAGCAAATTATGATGCATCATAAGAATGGGATACTTGCCGTCTGCATATGCTTTTTTGGCTTCTTCGCAAACCCAGTTGATTTTTTCTTTTGTCATGCCGTCTGCTGTTGATCTTGTGGGGTCACAGCTGTCGAGAGCAATAAGACGGTAGTTACCCGGAAGCTCTGCGGTATATGAGCAGGTATCTTCATCAACATAAAGAGCTTCGTCATAGCCGAAAGCCCAATAAATCTCTTTAAAATCTTTATATGTTACATCATTTTCACCTGCACCGTTATCATGGTTACCGTTGATAACATAAACGGGCTTACCTGTTTCGGATTCAAACTTCTTGAGTTTTTCTGCCACATCAAGATGCTGCTGACGGATTATTCTTCCGTCATTCGCAAGGTCGCCCGGAATGAGAACGAATTCGCAATCCGCATCCTCTGCACACTGGCGAAGAAATTCATCAATAATAAATCCGCTTTCATTTTCCATTGCTGCTCTGCGGTTTGCATTCCACATAACAGACTCATAAGGAATATTGACTTCAAGCTCTTCCGAAGGCTCAACATAATGAAGGTCTGATGCAACGGCAAATTTAACAGTTTCTTTCTCATTTGCAAAACCAACGCTTGCACAAGCGAAAACAAGAACCGCCGCAAGAACAACGCTTATAATCTTTTTCATATTCTTCTCCTTTGGTTTGATGCTAAAAATTTTAACAAAAATCATCTGCAATGTCAATCAAAATCAGATTTTCAAATCCGTATTATTATCAGACCAGCCTTTGCTGTTGCCTATTGTTCCGAGCAACATTCCGGTAAGGTTAACCTTAACTCCGTTTTTTGAAAGCTTGGGTTCAATTTTCCTGATTATAAAGCCGAATTTTTTAAGAGCTTTGGAAATTGCATTATATTGCGGTGTGCCCTCAACATACGGCATATCACCCGCAAAGATTTTCACACCCAGATCTGCCGCAAAATCAATCAGCTTTTGTTTTCTGATTGATTTATCAACTCTTATCCATAAAAGTCTGCCCAGACCGCCAAGGGTTATTGTGTTAACAATCTTCTTGCCGATTTTCTTCAGCACTTTAACGATACCTTTTCCGCCGCCGAAGATTCCGTTTATTCTGTTGGTGATTGAATATTTAAACTGTTTATCAAAAAATTCCTGCGTTGTCAGAGAACCTGTGTCCGCACCGCATTCGTGAACATCTATGCTTTCAATATGAAGATTTTCTCCGTCAACGGAAATTTTTCTGTATTTTGCAGGGCTTCCCACAAGACATGATGTGCAAACATCAATCAACTTATTGCCATTATCGGAAACGAACTCATTTATGCTTTGGATATGCATATGACCCGTAAGCACAAGCTTCACTCCGTTATCGGCAAGAACCGAAGCTGTTCTTCTCCAGTTTTTAAGCTTCGCATCTCCGACAAGGTCAAACACGGGAACAGAGGGTATCACGGGATAATGACACATCGCTATAACATCGCAACCGTCATTTTTTGCAATATCAAGCTGTGTTTTTATCCAGCTTTCAAGTCTTTCATCAACAGCTCCCTTGGGACTTCCTTCTGCATCGCAGTTAATTGCAAGCAACCGGATTCCGTTTTCAATTTCAGCAATATAAGAAAGGGTCTTTTTATCAACCGCAAGAGCCTCAGAATAACCGAAATCATTATAAATTCCGCGAAGTTTTACGAAGGGTGTTCCCTCAACTTCTGTTCTTTCATCGTTAATGAAAGCTTGGGAATATTCATTATAATCATGACCTGCAGTTAAAACATAAACTCTTTTACCCGCTTCTTTGAGTTTGTAAAGTTCTTTCACAAAACTTTTATGGCTTTCAATTTCTCCGTTTTTGGAAAGGTCGCCGGGAATCAGAACAAGCTGAGTTTCTTTATCTTCAGAGATTCTTCCGAAAACGGCTTTGACTATATCGCTGCTTTCAGCCATGAAATATTGTTCTCTCTGCATATATTCTTCAAAAGCCCTTCCGCTTGCGCCGAGAGAAGGCTCAAAATAATGTGTATCGGTTATAAGGTAAAACTTCAAAAAATCGACCTCCGCTATTTTATTCTCAGATATACGCTCATTTCATTTTCTCCGCGGTTACCCCAACGGTAATACGGGATAAGCTTTATTTTGGCTTTTTCTTCCTGCGATTCACTCCACTCTTCATAAAGCGAATCGCTCTCTTTTTCTCTGAATCCGTCTGCAACAAGGAATTCTGCGTCACATTCAAATTCAGTCTTTCTGCTGATTTTGAGCATCTGTAGATTTTTGCCGTTATCCGCTTCTTCCGCACAGTAAACAAACGGTCCTTTGGTTACGGCAATTTTATCGGTATTTGCTCTTACTCTGTTTGAACATTTTATAATTTTCGGCTTCATTTCAAAATTCAGATGAATTTCTGTTTCTTCAGAAATACTGATATATGCATAACCGTCTTTAACCGAAAAAGCTTTGTTGCAACCGAACTTTCTGCTCCATTCAGGCAGTCTTAACGCAAGCATAAATTCTTTTTCGGGCTTTATTTTAATTGCAACTTTTCCGTTTTCGGAATAGGTTGACGAAATTTCAATGTCTGCCTTATCGGTTTTTACACTTGCTCCGATATACTGATGAATAAATAATGCGGTTTCATTTTCGGTGAAGCAGTATTCACCCAAAGATAAAATAAGTCTTGCAAGATTCGGAGGACAGCAAGCACATCCGAACCACTTCTGACGAACAGTTTTGACATGATGTTTTCTTGAATCCTTATGGGAGGCTTCAGGAAGCACTTCAAGAGGATTAACATAGAAAAAACTTTTACCGTCTTCAGCCATGCCTGCAATAACCGTGTTATAAAGCGCTCTTTCAGCAGCATGCGCAATATCGGCATCAGGCGAAATCTCAAGCATTCTTCTTGCGAAGAACACAAGCCCTATTGAAGCACAGGTTTCACTGTAAGCAAGGTCGTTGGGTAAATCATAGTCAAACGAAAAAGCTTCACCGTCAACGGTTGAACCTATTCCGCCCGTTATATACATCTTCTTATTTATTATGTTATCTGAAATATTCCTGCAAGCGGTATACAACTCATCATCTTCAAAACGCTTTGCAACATCCGCCATTCCGCTGTAAAGATAAACCCCTCTCACGGCATGACCCACCGCTTCATGCTGATGCCTCGGCTCACGGTGTGCCTGATTATAATGATAGTTATCATAAACAGTCTGTTTACCCTGAACAACATCATAATAATACGGTTTTTTACCTCTCTCGTTAATAAAGAAAGCCGCCGTTTCAAGATACTTTTTCTTTTTTGTTATATCGTAAAGCTTAACAAGTGCCATCTCGGCAATTTCGTGACCCGGATAGCCTTTGATTTTATCCTCGCCGAAAGTTTCGCATATAAGGTCAGCAAATCGGCATGCGGCATCAAGCAGTTTCCTTTTGCCCGTTGCATTATAGTAAGTGACAGCTGCTTCAGTAAGATGTCCGAAGCAATAAAGCTCGTGGAAATCTTTGAGATTTTCAAAAATATTATTGCGGTTATTTATGATATATAATGTATCGAGATAGCCGTTTTCAAGCTGTGCGGCGCAAACAAGGTCTATAATCTCATCAGCCTTCTCTTCCAGCTCATCATCCGCTTTGTTCAGCAGAGAAAAGCCCACCGCCTCCAGCCATTTATAAACATCGCTGTCCTGAAACACCCAACCGTGAAAAGCATCAGACTGTGCATTATCATCGGAATAATACCACTTATCGGTTGGATACACCGATACTTCTTCCCCGTTTTTTATTGCCTGAACAACTCTGCCCGCTTTAACAAAATTTTCTATTGCATAGCTTTTTTCGGCGCCCTCAATTCTGTCATGCAAAGCTTCATACTGATAGGGAATAACCTCATTTCTTACCAGCTCAATTTTCTTGCTCCAGAACGGGTCATTTATTTTTATTCGGTTCAAAGAAATATAATTTGAAAATACATTTGTATTCATATTAATAACACTCCTGCATTTTCTTTTTATTTTATCACAGTTAAAAATTTTTGTATAGTAGAAATCAATTAAGATTGTAAAATTGTTGCAGATATGATACTATTGATTTAATCTGAAATTACGGGGTGTATGCTATGATTAAAAACGCAAAGGATGCGGGTGCAGACAACTTAACCCCGTCTGTTCCTCAATATTTTTCATGGATAAACAACACAAATGAAGGCTCAACAGAAGAGCATACCCTTATAAATCTTGAGTTTTTCAAATATCTCAAGGATGCCTACGGCATGCAGATTAAAATATACGCATGGGATGCGGGTAACTTTGACGGGGCAAGTGAGGGCTACGGCAATCTTAACGGCGAAAAATTCCGAAGCCAGTATCCCGAAGAATATAAGAATGTTGCCGAAAAAGCAGCAGAGCTTGGAATCCGCTTCGGTCTGTGGGGAAGTCCTGACGGCTTTGGCGATACTCCCGAAGAAGAAAAAGAAAGATTTGATTTCTTTGTTCATCTTTGCAAGGATTACAATTTTGCTCTTTTCAAGCTTGACGGTGTTTGCGGCAGACTGCGTCCCGAAAAAGCGGGCGTTTTCGCAAAAATGCTGGAAGAATGCCGTAAATATTCGCCCGACCTTGTTGTGCTCAATCACCGCCTTGAATTCTACGAAGCAGAAAAGCACATCACAACCTATCTCTGGAACGGCGACGAAACCTATGTTGATGTTCTCACCTGCAACAAGCAGACTGCAATGCATCACAGAGGCTTCATGTTCACAAGAGGACACACCGAAAACCTTGAAAGGCTCGCAGAAGACCACGGCGTGTGCATTTCTTCAAATGTTGATTATTTTGAAGATGAACTCATATATCAGGCTTTCAACCGTTCGCTTATTCTCGCTCCCGAAATTTACGGAAACCCCTGGTTTATGCGTGACGATGAACTTCCGAAGCTTGCAAGAATATATAATCTTCATGCAAGAAACGCAAGTATTCTTGTAAACGGCATGATTCTGCCCGAAAGCTACGGAGAAAATGCGGTTTCAAGAGGAAGCAAAACAAAAAAATTCATCTCAACAGGCAATAACACATGGGAAATCAAAACCGTTAAAATCAAAATCGGTGAAGAAACGGGAATTGAAACAAGCTCCCCCGTTGAAGTCAACATTCATCATCCTTATGAAAAACATCTCGGCGCTTTCAACTGCGGCGATACCGTTGAGATTGAGCTGATGCCGTTCAGAGCAACGCTTATTGAACTTTCAGTTGTTGAAGAAGCAGAGCCAATGCTCGTTAATTGCGAATATGAAATAATCAAAGAAGATTCTGACGGAACTCCGATTGGGGTTAAAATTCTCAAATGCTCTTCAGCCGATATTATGCTTCGCAAAAACGGCGAAGAAAGCTTTTTCATGAAGGGCATTGAATGCGATATAAAAGAAAAAGCACCTGTTTTTATCGGAGAATTAACCGATTCAATCCGCAATCCCGCAAACGGCGAAGAGCTTTATGAAGCAGCAATGTTTGCGATAAACAATGATGCTCTTGAAAAGAGAACTATGATTCGCTCGGGCGAAACGGCAATACCCCAGGTCAAAGCCGCAAGAGATGCATTCTTCAATCAGGAACACTATAAGCTCCGCGGCTGTGAAAACGCAAATATGTTTGACGGTAAAGAAAACACATTTTTTGATTCTCAGAGCAAAACCTATTGCGATGAAAATATCCGTATAAACGGCGGCTGCCTTCGAGTTGATTTCGGAGAAGAATATGACTGCGACAAAGTTGAAATTGACTTTTTCTCCGCTGATTACACAACAAGAGAGGTTGAAGAGCAAAAACTCGCACTTACCGCTGAATACGCAACAGTTATTCCTGAATTCAAATGCTCAGAGCTTGTTGATTTAACTGTTAAAAAAGATGATTTCACCGCAAAGATTATCAGGTTTACCGCCCATACAACATATGATTTGCCCGGCAAAATTCTGACGGCATCATACGGAATAAACAGCAAAATAAGATATTTACGCATTGACAATCCCGTTGACAGAATTTATGCAGTAAGACTTATCAAAGACGGAAAAGAAATAAAGCTCAACAACCCGAAAGCCAATAATCTCCAGGCACATTACCGTCATAAAAAAATCAGAAAAGCTCTTTGCGGAGAATTCATTGTTCCCGAATATAAGGCGGGTTCGAAACTGACCGTTGCCGCAAACGGAATCTACGGCGATGAATGTCTGTATTGCGTTGCCGAAATCGACGGTAAGCTTTTCGGATTCCCCGAAAGAGCTCCCGATTACAAAGCAAACCAATGGGAGCATTATGTTTGCCGTTCAGATAAAAACCACACATTTTTTATGGAGCTCCCTGAAGGTCTTGAGGGCAGAAAAATAAAGATATATGCTTTATTTACGCAAGACAGAAAATCCGAAGATGCAATCTGCAATGTTTATATATCTCCGAAGCATTAAATTTTTCGGATTGACTGTTTAAATATATTAGTATATAATAAGTATTAATTTTTTATAGGAGTTGAATTTATGAGCGAAAAACGCAGTACCTTTACCGGTAAAATAGGCTTTGTGCTTGCTGCCGCAGGTTCAGCTGTCGGTCTCGGAAACATATGGCGTTTCCCTTATCTTGCAGCAAAATACGGCGGAGGTATATTCCTTCTTGTTTATCTTATCCTTGCAGTAACCTTTGGTTTTGCACTTATGTGCGGCGAAATTGCACTTGGCAGAAAAACAGGTCAGAGTGCAATCGGTGCATTCAAATCACTTAACAAAAAATATTCATTCATCGGTGTGCTTGCTTCAATAATCCCCGCAATCATCCTCCCCTATTACTCGGTTATAGGCGGTTGGGTAAGCAAATATCTTTTTGCTTTCATTTCGGGAGGAGCTGCCGAAACTGCAGCAGACGGTTATTTTGAAGGCTTTATCTCAAAACCCATCGAGCCAATCGGCTGGTTCCTTCTTTTCATCGGATTAACCGCATTGGTTGTTCTTCTTGGAGTTGAAAAGGGCATTGAAAAGGTAAGCAAAGTAATGATGCCCGTTCTTGTTGTGCTCACCGTTTTCATTGCAGGCTATGCAGTTTTCATGCCCGGCGCATTGGAAGGCGTTAAGTATTATCTCACTCCTGATTTCAGCAAGTTCTCCGCAACAACAGTTCTTGCTGCAATGGGTCAGCTTTTCTATTCAATGTCACTTGCAATGGGCATTATGATTACTTACGGTTCCTATATGAAGAAGGATGTAAACCTTGAAAAATCCGTAAGACAGATTGAGATTTTTGATACAGGAATCGCTTTCCTTGCAGGTCTTATGATTATTCCCGCCGTTTTCGCTTTTTCGGGCGGCGACGAATCTGCATTGGGCAAGGGCCCCGGTCTTATGTTCATAACTCTCCCCAAGGTTTTCGAAAGCATGAAGGGCGGTCAGATTATCGGTGCATTATTCTTCCTTCTTGTTCTTTTCGCAGCTCTCACCTCTTCAATTTCTCTCATGGAAACCGTTGTTTCGATTATCAGGGACAAGCTCGGTTGGAAAAGAAAAACAGTTTGCTTTGCCGTTCTTGCATTCTCTGTTATTCTCGGCCTTCCCTCATCACTCGGCTTCGGCATCTGGAGCAACATTTCTCTTAACGGAATGAGCATTCTTGATATGTTTGATTTCCTCAGCAACAGCATTCTCATGCCCATCGTTGCTCTCCTCACCTGCATCTTTATAGGTTATGTTATCAAACCCAAATGCCTTATTGAAGAAATTGAAGCCAACGCTCCTTTTAAAGCAAAAACTCTTTTCACCGTTGTTATAAAATATATTGCACCCATATGCATTGTTCTTATTCTTATCTCATCAATTCTTGATGCTCTCGGAATAATGAAAATCTAAACAAGCAAAAAGTTAACCTCCGGAACCCGATTGGATTCCGGAGGTTATTTTTATTTTGCAATTCTTTCTGAATTATACGCAACATCAATGCTCTTTTTGAAAAGCATGAAATCATACTGGGGACGCCAGCTGTTACCTGTTTCAACATTATCCTTGAATTCATCCTCTGAAAGAGCAACATTAATCTGTGCCACACCCTTGAGATTATCGCCGTCTTTATAGACTGTATCCCAGAACGCATGGTGTCCGATATAGGTTACGCTTTCGGGAATATACATATAGGTCATCGCCTGATTATAGCTGAAGGCATCCGAACCGATATATTCAAGTCCTTCGGGAAGAGAAATATAAACAGTACCCAAAGCTTCTTCCGAGGTGAAATGGGAATCGGAAATTTCCGCATCTGTTTTATAACTGTAAACATTTTCAAGAAGAGGAATCTCAAAAAATCCGAGAGTTTCAATCGCTTCAAGTCCTTCGGGAAGATAAACGGTTTTCATATTAGCATAATTGAAGCAAAGCTGACCTACACGCTTAACTGTTGAAGGCACAACGAAGGTTAAAACATCTTTTACATATTGCTCATAGTTTGTATCCTCTGCCGAAGGCTCAATTCTGTAACCGTTTTCATCATATTTTGCATGGCCGTATTTTTCAGCAAGATATGTATCATGGTCGCAGGGCCTGCAAATTATGACGGTTTTATCTTTGTTATAAAGAACACCGTCAATATCGCAATAGTTGGGGTTGTTATCATCAACTTCAATTCTCTGCAAAGCCCAGCAGGAATAGAACGCCTTGGGATCAACAAAGGTAACATCCTTGCCGATATTGATAACTGTAACCTTTTCATCGCAGTTAAGCGCATAAGCGCCAACCGATGACACTTTTTTCATTTCATCTTTTATAATGCTGAAATTCGAATTGACATCGGGATTTTCTCTGTCATATTCAAGACTTGAAACAAAGTCAATATCAAGAGTTGTTATGTAACCTGTATTGCTGAATTTTTCAAGTTCATAACCCGCTTGTGTCTGATTATATTCAAAGGTATCCTTCTGAACGGTTCTTACGCTGAAATAGCATGAAATTGAAACCGCAACTATAATTACCAGAGCAAAGATAATCTTTTTGATTCCGTAATGCTTATAAGGCTTGTTGATATGAGGTGCTGCAAGACCTTCAACACGGTAAGTCCATATTTCATCCTCGGGAATATCAAGATGTATGGGTTCTTCAACAATGATTTTCTTTTCTTTTTTACTCATACATTTTCACCCCTTATCCCTGGTATCCGCCTGAAACGGATACGCCTTCTTCTTTAGCATTCTTTTCGGTTACTTCTGCACGGCGTTTAAGAACTTCCATAACCATATTCTGTTTCTTACTGTCATAATCCCAGAACAGATACGGAATTGTCATAAGGAAGAATCCGACAACATCAACAAGAAGAGGAATAACAATGATGTTTCTTCTTGAATCATCAATAAAGAGAACATCCCAGTTGCTGTTGAAACCGTATTTGAGAAGCATAAGAGGAATTATAAGACCGACAAAAGATGTTATGGGACCTGTGAACCAACCGAAAACGCCTGAAAAACTTTCAAGGCGTTCGCCCGAAAGATACATCTGATAGTCGCCGATACGCACATTCATATCGTGACCCGCAGTTGTGGGCACGGTTTTGGTCATTTCCATAAAGAAGAGAACAACAACGCAGATTGTTCCGCAAAGGGTAAGATTATCACCGCAGAACCACATAGCGCAAGCTATAAGCGCATTGCCTATCGCTCTTGTAAGCTGATAGAAAATCATAATCTGCTTATATGAAAATCTCTTGAGGAAATATGGTGAGAGTAAATCGGGCGGAGTGCCTGCAAACGAAATGAGCATAACCAATAAGCTGTAAGGCAGACCGCTCAGACGGAATGTGAAGAAATAAAGAATTGTTACAAACGGAAGCATACCGTTGCCGAGAGAGTCAATAAGACCTACTATGGTGTTTATAAGCAGATACTTGTTATGAAGCACTCCGAACATGCCGTCCCAAAACTTAATCTGAACCTTCTTCTCAACGGGAGGCTGGGGAATTCTTTCTTTGACTCTGCCCGCAAAAAACATTGTAAGCGCCGCAAGAACGCAGAAGGTTATGGGGATAACATATCTGTAAACATTTATATCAGCCCATTCATAACGAAGAGAGCCGATAACCGCAGGAATAATTATTCCCACAATCGTGTTCAGAAAATGAGAAAGCTTAACAGGATAGCTTCGTACAAGAATTCTTTCCTGAAGATTGGGGCTGATACTTCTGGTGCAGATTTCCATGTTATTGGCAAAGCCGAAAACGTTATAAGTTGCAAAGAGCAGATTTGCAACCCAGACTCTTGTTGCAACATCAGGGATATTGTAAACGGGAAGCCAGCCGATAAGAATTACCATTATGCACTTGGGCACAACATCACAATAGAGCGAATACTTATATCTGCCGTATTTGGGAAGAAGCTTTTTACGCCAGAAAATATTTCGTGCACCAACCCAACCTGTATAGAGAAAATGGGTGCCGAAGGTTTTAAAACAAGCCGTGGCATTCATTCCTTCAAGACCGTTAAGATATGTTATAAACGAACTTGTCTGGTTAAACAACTGAGAATAATCAAAAATTATTGTTGAAATTCCGAAAAGCATCATCAAGCCGTAAACAAGATAGAATTTCTTTTCGGTTTTTTTCGGAAGAAAGCCGAGGTTATCGCATACAAACCACCACATAAGCGCTGAAATATAGCCGAGAGGCATATTCAGAATGCCGATTACCGAGAATGTGAGATACGGTAATTTATAGTGGTGCATAATTAGATAGCACGATGAGAAAAAGCCGATATATTCAAGCACTTTTGAGCCTGAATAGTTACTGCCTACCGCAAGGAAAACATCCTTATACTCCTTATAAGGCACATATTTACCTTCTGCGGGAGTATTCCAATGCGTTTTGATTTCCGTGAACAGCGACTTTGCCTTGCCCAGCAAGTTGCCCATTCGTATCAATCCTCCTCAAATAATATATAAAAATATTATATAAGATTTTAAAAAATATTTCAAGTTGTTTAGTCTGTTAATAAAAAAATCAGGAAGAGAAAATCTTCCTGATTTTTTGTTTATTTTGCAGCAGGAACTTCCATTACCAGATCTGTAAGCGGGAATGAGCAGCAAGGATGAATGCAATCAAACTTGAAGTCCGCAAGACGGCGGTATTCAAGATGCTTGGGAACATAAACCTTACCCGAAAGAAGATGTGAATGGCAGAAACCGCATTCACCGCTTCGGCAACGGGCAGGAGCAGAAATGCCGTTCTTTTCAAGAATCTGCATAACCGAATCTGACGAGTTACCTTCAACTGTATAGGTTTTATCCTGAATTGTAACGGTGATTTTAACCTTTTCGGGAACACCTGCGGGATAATCGGGCTGTGATGCGGGATTATGGAATTCGCCGAACATTTCATGGCGAATATATTTCTTTTCAATGTTAAGCTTTTCAAGTTCCTTATCAACAAAGGCATACATCTGCTGGGGTCCGCAGAGGAACACAGAGTAAGCTTCATTTTCGGGTGCATATTTTTTGATAAGCTCTGCAGTTATAAAGCCCTTTTCAATGCCCTCGGAAGCCTGTGCATCTTCATCACTGAGAACATGAACAACCTTTATTTTATCGCATTTATTTGCTATTGCTTCAAGCTCTTCACGGAAAAGAATATTATCATAATTTCTGCTTCCGTAAAGAAGAGTCATTTCAAAATCTTCATCGCCGTCTGCAACAGCATTCGCCATTGAAACGAAGGGTGTTATACCGCTGCCGCCTGCAAGGCAGATAACCTTCTGAGCATCGCGGAGAGGCTGATATTCAAAATTGCCTGAAGGAGCCGAAACTTCAACGCTTGTGCCTTCAGTCCATGTGTCAAAGATATAGCGTGACATAAGTCCGCCTTCAACGAGCTTTATTGTAAGAACATATTTACCTTCAAGAGAAGCCTTGGGCGATGATGAAATTGAATATGCTCTTGTTATGGGCATACCTTCAATTGTTTCAAAAACGGTAAGATATTTGCCTGCACCGAAATAAGCGAGTGATTTTGTTCCCTTGGTTTCATCGGGAACAAGAACGAAGCTTTTGCAATCTTCAGACATCACTTTAACTTCTGCAACCTTAAGATACTGGCGCTTGGGGTGAAGCGCCTTTGCAAGAGCCATAGCCCGGTCGGGGATTTCGGGCATTTCCGCTTTTGCGTTTTCAAATGTTGCCTGTCTGTTTGAAAGCAATGAGAAAAAGTTTTTAACTTTTAATGATTTGAGTTTGCTTGCCATTTTATTTGCCCTCCTTGAATTTCTTAACAGTCAGATTGCCTGCTTTTTCGCCCGTGTAATATGCACAGCCGTAGCCGTCGCCTCTTTCCTGGCTTGCGCCGCAGAAGAGGAAATTATCAAACGGCTGATCCTTACCGAACTGAACGGTACGGGGAATCATGCTGTCCCACTTTTCGAGCATATATCCGTAGGGAGTTCCCCAAGGAGTGTTGAGATAGCGGGCAAATGTGGGCGGAAGGGCAATTTCAATTTCTTCAATATAAGGAGTTATGGAAATGTTGAGTGCCTTTTCGCAGGTTTCAATCATATCCTTTGCAACCTTAGTTTTGAATTTCTTATAATCCTGAGGCTGAATATCCTTCATAACATCGCCGAAGGTCATTGTTGTTAAGAAAAGCTGGCTTGTGCCTTCAGGTGTGCAATCGGGAATAATTTCGTTAAGGCAGTTGATGATGCAAAAACCGCTGAAATAGTCCTGAGCTGCATCATACTGCTTGTCAGAATCCGAATCGGGAGCGATGAATACCGAATAATCGGTAATACCAAGCTCTTCTTTGGTTTTATTCATGCCGAGATAAACTGTTGTAAGAGCGCAGGCAATTTTTCTTGAATTGAGCATTTTAAGCTGTCTTTCGGGAATATCCTTTTTATCGAACAAATCGTTCCATACAGCATTAGGTGAAGAATTGCAGATGAAATATTTGCCGTAAACTTCTTTTTCGCCGTTAATAACAACGCCTGCGGGCTTGCCGTCTTTCATAATCACCTTGGTAACCTCGGAGTTATACCAGATTTCGCCGCCGTTATCGCGGATAACCTTATCAATCGCAAGGCTCATTTCATGGCTTCGAAGATGAGGAATACCTGTGCCGCTTTTAATATAGCTGTGAAGCACGCACATATAATATAAAAAGTCAAACTGCGATGCAGGTGAACCCATATAGCACCAATATGTGTTGAAAATATCCTGTGCCTTCTTGGGCATACCGAGAGCATCAAGACCTTCTTTGAGCGTATGGGCTGCCATTCTCATAATATCGGGCACATCTTTGAGAGAACCGGGAAGCTTAGCAGGATTATCAAGGCATTCAAACGCCTTGAACATACGGTTTGATAAATCAAATGCCTCCATACAGCTTTCATATGAACCGGGAACAATTTCATCAAGCTTTCTTGCAAAGTTTTCAAAACCAACGGGCATACGGGCATCAACGGTAACAAGAACGCCGTCTTCATTCACAAAAGCATCCTTATCCCCTTCTTTTGCAGGAACAACAAGACGGAAGGTTGAATTATGCTTGCGCCATTCACAATCTGCTCCGAAGCGATTGAACATATCTTCAATTGAACCAACCTCTTCGGGGGTGCCTATACCTGCAAGCTCATGAAGTGACGGCTCAAACTCGAATCTGCCTCTTACAAATGAAGTTGCAGAACCGCCGGGAATGTTATGTCTTTCAAGCAAAAGAGTTGAAAGACCTGCCTTTGCACAGGTTGCGGCAGCGGCAAGACCGCCGTTACCGGCACCTATAATAATTACATCATAGTTTTTCATTATTCAACCTCCGTATTTTCAGCAACCTTTGTTGCCTGATTCTTTTTCTTTTGTTTTACGCTCATAAACACAGCCGCCTCAATTGCAAACACAAGGGCAGGAAGAGCATAAAGATATGATAAAGGATTTGTCAGATCCCCTTTTGTTCCGAACAGAGTCCAGAGTGCATTAAGCACAAGCATTCCGAGATTTGCCGCAACAAAATATTTGCCGAAAGGTATTTTAAGAGCGCCGAAAATAAGACTGCTCAGATCTGACGGAATAAATCCGCCTGCTTTGAAAATAAGCACAACGGAAAATGAGTTTTCATCTGCAAAAGAGTCAAGCTTCTGAATTGCTTTGAATCTGCCTTTCAGAGCATCAACCATATCCGAGCCTGTGAATCTGCCGAGAAAATAAGGCAAAATAAGACTGCAAGCCGTTGCAATGAAATTAACGAGAAATGCAGTTAAATAGTCATCAAAAACTATGCCCGAAAGAACATAAAGAACGGCGGGCGGAAATATGAGAGCAAAAGACTTAACAATGCTGAAACCGATGATAATAAGTGCCACCGTAAGGGTGCCGCCCGTAAGATACTGCGTAAGGGCATCAACATTTTTAATTGAAATATTGTTCTTCTTCAGAAAAGCAACACAAACAATAACCATTGCAAGCATAAATGCAAAAGAAAGAATCTGCAATATTTTTATAAGCTTACCATATTGCTTATTTTCTTTGTTTTCAGGCATGGTTTTCCTCCTCTTATTATATTAATTTTTATTATAGCACCCTGTTATTTAAAGTCAACAACAAAAAATCCGACGAAAAAATTCCGTCGGATTAACAAATCAACCGTTAAGTTCTTTTTCGAGCATTGCCCTGATAACATCAGGTGAACCTGTGCCGCGAAGCTCCTTCATAACGCTTCCGAAGAGAGCCTGCAATGCCTTGGTTTTTCCGCCCTTATAATCGGCAACAACCTTTTCGTTTTCTGCAATAACCTTGCGGACTGTTTCAAGAATAAATCCGTCATCAACCTTTGCGTTGAGCGAATTTTCTTCGCAGTATTTATCAACATCAACATCGTTTTCAAATACAGCCGAAAGAACTTTTTTACCTGCCGCACGGGTGATTTCTCCCGCTTCAACAAGCTCAATAATTCTTGAAAGCTTTGATGCATCAATATCAAGAGAATCAATCTCAAGGCGTTTCATCTGACCCATGCAATCAGTAAGAATCCAGCTTGCAACAACCTTGGGGCTTCTGCCTGATGCAACAACTGCATCAAACATATCGGCAAGCTTTCTGTCAGACGAAAGAACAGCCGCTTCCTTTGTTGCAATGCCGAGTGCTTCATAATGAGAAGTTTTTTCTTCGGCACTTGCGGGCATACTTGCTTTTATTTCTGCAAGCCATTCATCGTCAATAACGATAGGCATAAGGTTCGGGTCGGGGAAATAACGGTAATCTGCCGCAGTTTCCTTGTTACGCATGGGGAAGGTGCGTCTTTTAACATCATCCCAACGGCGTGTTTCCTGAACAAGCATCTCGGTATGACGCTCAATGGCATCAATATGACGAACCTTTTCAAATTCGATTGCGTCCTTGATTTCGGAAAGAGAGCTCATATTCTTGATTTCCGAGCGGACACCGAGTTCATTTGAGCCTTCGGGACGAACCGAAATATTAACGTCGCATCTCATCGCACCCTCTTCGCACTCGGAAATGCCTGCGAACTGAAGGCTTGACTTGAGTTTCTTGAGGTAAGCAATAACTTCATCCGACGAACGGAAATCAGGGCGGCTTACGATTTCAATAAGAGGCACACTTGTGCGGTTATAGTCAACAAATGAGGTGTTTGTTGCCTCATCATGAACAAGCTTACCTGCGTCCTCTTCAACGTGAATCTGCTTTATTCCGATTGTTCTTTCGCCAATCTGAACGCTTCCGTTAACGCAAATGGGATTGAACCACTGGGTTATCTGATATGCGCAGGGAAGGTCGGGATAATAATAGCTCTTCTTA
>JAEIGA010005786.1_pt1 | contig 18838 bp, 14 predicted proteins | sample 9270691 | NCBI WGS metagenome assembly JAEIGA01 (sample SAMN17057246, study PRJNA624740) | gut metagenome | biome: biome; isolation source: fecal sample | host: Bos grunniens | place: China: Xizang | collected 2019 | reverse complement strand
TTTTTGATTTTATGAACAGAAAAAACTTCTATTCAAAATTGATAAAGGAAAATCTGGAAAGGGGCATTGCTGAGGGGCTGTACAAAAAAGATTTGAATAAAGATTATGCCACTCTGTTTTACACCTCTGCAATTGATTCATTCTACAGATGGGATGGCAGCTTCAAGCATTTCAATGAAAGTACCAATTACCATAATGAACTTGTAAAATATCATTTGTACTCAATAGTGAATGAAAATGGCTTGAAATTCATTGAGTCATATTTAATGAAATAAGGATACAGTATATGTTTGAAAATTTAATAGACAGGTTGGAGAGTTCCTTTAAGATTCTGAAAGGAGAGGGCAAGATTACAGAAATCAATGTTGCAGAAACCTTAAAGGATGTGAGAAAAGCCCTGTTGGATGCCGATGTAAGTTATAAGATTGCAAAGACATTCTGTGATGATGTAAAAAAGATAGCTCTTGGCCAGAACGTGCTTAAAGCTGTGAAGCCTAGCCAGATGATGGTTAAGATAGTTCACGATGAGCTTACAAAGCTCATGGGTACTGAAGCTACAGACATCAATATTAAGGGAGAACCTGGAATTGTACTTGTTGCCGGCCTTCAAGGTTCGGGTAAAACTACTTTTTCTGGTAAACTTGCCTTGAACTGCAAGACAAAGAGAGGAAAGAAAGTCCTTCTTGCAGCGGGTGACGTTTACAGGCCTGCAGCAATTGACCAGTTAAAGGTTTTGGGTCAGCAGATTGGAGTGGAAGTATATACCGAAGAGGGTTCCAAAGATCCTGTTGCAATTGCAAAAAATGCTGTTGCAAAAGCAAAATCTGAGGGATATTCACTTGTTATAGTGGATACAGCAGGACGTCTTGCAGTTGACCAGCAGATGATGGATGAAATTGCAGCCATAAAAAATGCTGTGAACCCTACTGAAACTTTGTTTGTTGTAGATTCAATGACTGGACAGGATGCTGTTGAAACTGCCAAGGCATTTAATGATGTTCTTGATTTTGACGGAGTTGTCCTTACAAAACTTGATGGTGACACAAGAGGTGGTGCAGCATTGTCAATCAGGGCAGTTGTAAACAAGCCTATAAAATTCATCAGTGCCGGTGAGAAAATGGAAGCATTGGATGTGTTCCATCCAAAACGTATTGCAGACCGTATTCTCGGTATGGGTGACGTTGTCTCTTTGGTAGAGAAGGCACAGGAGCAGTTTGATGAGGAAGAGGCAAAGAAACTTCAGAAGAAACTTATAAAGGACCAGTTTACCTTATCTGATTTCTACGATCAGATTCAGCAGATAAAGAAGATGGGTAATATTAAGGATCTTGCATCCATGTTGCCAGGTGTGGGAAAAGCTTTGAGGGACGTTGACATTGACAACTCTGCATTCAAAGGGGTGGAAGCAATCATACTTTCCATGACTCCTTTTGAGAGGAACAATCCGCACGTGATCAATGGCAGCAGAAGAAGACGTATTGCTGAAGGAAGCGGTACCACAATTGTAGAGGTGAACAGATTGCTGAAACAGTTTGAGGATACCCGCAAGGTGATGAAAATGATGGCTGGCGGTGGAGCCAAAAACAAAGCAATGGGCGCTATGCGTGCAATGCAAGGAATGAGAAGACGATAAATACTAATCCGGTAAATATTTGATATATGGTAATATTGGACGGTAAGGCAACTTCAGACAAAATAAAGCTTGAAATTGCCCAAATGGTTAAAGACAGGGTTGCACAAGGAGGTAAACGACCTCATCTGGCAGCAATTCTTGTAGGTAACGATGGAGCAAGCCAGACTTATGTAGGCCATAAGGAGAGAGCATGTTCGCAAGTAGGTTTCAAATCTACATTGCACAGATTTCCTGCAGAAATTACACAGGAAGAGTTGATAGAAATCATTCACGAAATAAACAACAATGATGATATAGACGGTCTTATTGTACAGTTGCCGCTTCCTGCCCATTTGGATGAGGACGCTGTAATCAATGCGATTGACCCTTGCAAGGATGTGGATGGATTCCATCCCGAGAATGTAGGTAAAATGACCTTGGGTCTCCCTACATTCCTTCCAGCAACTCCATATGGTATCATAAGACTTTTGGCCGAGTATGGTATTGAGACTAAAGGAAAACATTGTGTAATTATAGGAAGAAGTAACATCGTTGGAAGGCCATTGGCAAATCTATTGTCACTTAAAGATGATCCGGGTGATTGCACAGTTACCATCTGCCACAGTCATACTAAGAATATAGAGTTTTTTACAAAGCAGGCTGATATTATTATAGCAGCATTGGGTTCTCCAGGCTTTGTAAAAGGTGATATGGTAAGGGAAGGTGCAGTTATTGTGGATGTAGGTATTACCAGAGTTGCTGATGAGACAAAAAAGAACGGTTACAGGCTCTTGGGTGATGTGGATTTTGATACTGTTGCGCCAAAAGCATCTTACATTACACCTGTTCCTGGTGGTGTCGGTCCAATGACAATAGTATCTTTGATGGTAAATACACTAAAGGCAGCTGAGTGTAAAATGCGCAAATAAACCTTCAAACTATATTGAGAAAGAGCTCTGGCAAATTGTCAGAGCTCTCTTTTTATATGGGGAATTGTAATCAGGCAAGAGTTTGTAACGCTTTACCCTTAACTTTAATTGCTTTTGGCAGTGCAGGACATGCATATTCACATGCTCCACAACCTATGCACAAAGATGGGTTGACACGTGGAAGTAACTGTCCGGGTACTACAGGATTTTCTTTCATTTCTATTGCACCGGCTGGGCAGCTTCGTGAGCATGCACCACAGTTTACACCGTCCTGTATAATTACACAAGTAGATGGGTCATATACGGCCAATGCAATCTGTGTTTTTTGTTTCTCTTCCAATGAAATATGTTCCAATGCTCCGTGAGGACAAGTATGTGAACAGGTGTTGCACTCATAAGAGCAATATTTTCTGTCATATTTAAGTGTTGGAAGCATTATGCCGTCCAGGCCATATTCAAATGAAGCCGGTTTGATAATGTCGTTGGGACATGCTGCAACACAAGCGTGACATGCAGTACAGTTGTCTTTGAACGCCGCAAGATTTCTTGCACCAGGAGGCATTATAGGCTGTGATGCTGTCCCAGAAATTGAACTGTCGGGATTAAGAGTATTGGAATTGTAGAATTTTCTTGCTGCAAGTGCAGCTGCAAATCCACCCATGGCTATAATGGCATTTCTTCTCTCTTTACTCTCAATATCCCTGCTGAATTCCTTCTTGTCTTTCTTGAACCATGTTGGTACAAGTTTTACACCTCCACGTTTGCAAGAAACTATACAGTCATAACACGCAACACATCTTGTGGCATCAATTTCTTTTGTATCCAAATTAATGCAATTGCTTTTGCATTTTCTCGCACACTGTCCGCATTTGACACACATATCCTTGTTAATGGCAGGCTTGAATAATGAAATGCCACTCAAAAGGCCAAGCAAAGAACCTACAGGACAAATTGTATTGCAATAGAGACGCCCTTTAAAAATACTGAAAACTGTAACAACTATAAAGAAGATGATTGCCCAAATGAATGCATGAGTTCCCAATGCCGAATATTGCTGAGTATAGAAACTCGCAGGGAAAATACCGGAAAGTAAATTGTTTATGAAAGTTTCCAGTGAACCGAATACATTTGCAACAATGCGGCCATAATTTGAATATGGATCAAGCAATGCCAAAGGATAGGTAATACCTGCGGCAAATGCTCCTCCCGACAAAACAAGAATAGTGTACCTTAATATGTTATGGGGTTTTTTAAACTCTTTTTTGGGAGATTTGCCACCATTGGATCTTTTTTTAGTAAAGTCAGACAATCTGATCATTATATCCTGCCATATGCCAAGAGGACATAAAAAGGAGCAATATACTCTACCAAACAGCAATGTTGCCAGAATGAGAATAACCAATGCAAGTGCTGAACCAGTAAACATTGATACCAGGGCAGGAACAAATTGAGTTCTGAGCAGAGCCTGCGACAGCGGGTTTCCACCGCTCATATTGAGGAATCCGCATGTGATTATAATGAATACAATTGTAGCAACTGTGATTCTTAAAATTCTTGGAAATTTGTTCATAGCTTGTTGATTAGTGTATGTATATTTCTGTTTGTTGTACAAAATTATTACTTTTATAGTTCAAAAGAAATAAAATAGCAGAACTATGATAAATAAAATCAAGAATCTCCCTTTACTTGCCAAAGTGGCTATAGCCATTGCACTTGGTATTGCATGTTCGTTTTTCTTTCCTGAATTCCTTAACAGGATATTTGTTACAATAAATGGAATTTTCGGCAACTTCCTTGGATTTACCATTCCTCTTATAATACTTGGCCTTGTGGCTCCAGGTATTGCAGAATTGGGTAACGGGGCAGGAAAGCTTCTTGCAATAACAGCCGCCATTGCTTATGGCTCAACTTTGTTTGCAGGTTTCTTCTCATATTTTGCTTGTGATTTTTCATATCCTCTTGTATTGGATTCCTCTGCAGGATTGACACAAAATGTAGCAGAAGCACACAAAATACTTCCATATTTTACAGTAGATATGCCTCCGGTAATGAGCGTTACCTCATCTCTTGTACTTGCATTTGTTCTGGGACTTGGATTGTGCGCCATAAAGGGTGATAAGCTTACAGCAGGTCTTATTGAATTCAGGGATATGGTAAACAAAGTTATTTCAGGTGTAATAATCCCTCTGTTGCCTCTTTATGTATTCGGCATTTTCCTTCAGATTGGTGCAGAAGGTCAGGCTGGTGCAATTATGAAACTTTTCATAAAAGTTATAGCTATAATATTTGTACTTCATGTTTCGTTGCTTCTTATCCAATTTATAATAACAGGAGCCATTGTAAAGAAAAATCCTTTCAAGTTGCTCGTTACAATGTTACCGGCTTATATGACAGCACTTGGAACACAATCATCTGCAGCAACAATACCTGTAACACTCCGTCAGGCAATTAAAAATGGAGTAGATGAAAAACTTGCAGGCTTTGTTATCCCTTTGTGTGCTACAATCCACCTTGCAGGAAGTACACTTAAAATTGTTGCATGTGCATTCGCAATACTATGGATGCAGGGAATGCCTCATGGACTGGACATCTTTGCAGGTTTCATCTGTATGTTGGGTATAACTATGGTTGCAGCACCTGGAGTTCCAGGAGGTGCAATAATGGCAGCTCTGGGACTTTTGGCTTCAATGCTTGGATTCAGTGAAGAACTTCAGGGTCTTATGATTGCCTTGTATATTGCAATGGATACATTCGGTACAGCATGCAATGTTACGGGTGACGGTGCAATTGCACTGGTTGTAAACAAGATATACAAGAAATAAAATACATCCTTCTTTTATGAAAATAACTGCCTGTTCACTGGATATAGCTTGGGAAGACAAATCCAGAAATTTTGCAAAAATTGAATCAATCCTTCAGCAGTTGGATAATCCGGGAGATGTATTTATTCTTCCCGAAATGTTTTCTACAGGATTTACAATGAATATTGCATTGGCTGAAGATGCTGCTGGAGAGACACTGCGATGGATGAAGGAGACTGCAGCCAGATACAACATTGCAATTGTGGGTTCCTTTCCATATACACAGAATGACAAGGCAGTATTCAATAGAGCTTATTTTGTAAAGCCAGACGGCACATGGAGCCAATATGACAAAAGGCATCTGTTCAGGATGGGTAATGAGAACAGGCACTACACTAAAGGAGAGGATAAATGTATTGTTGATTACAAGGATGTGAAGTTTGCATTGAATATTTGCTACGATATAAGATTTCCTGTTTGGAGCAGAAACAAAGGGAACAATTATGATGTGCTTATAAATATAGCAAATTTCCCTTCTGTAAGAATCAATGCAATAGAACCACTTGTCCGTGCCAGGGCAATTGAAAATATGGCATATGCCATATTTGTAAATAGGGATGGAAAGGACCTTACTTGTGAATATTCACCAAGTTCACAGATGTATAATTTTAAAGGAGAACCCATACAGGAAGAGATTTATCTGAAAGATTGTGACGGCTGCAATACACAAATATTGAGTTGTAATGTAGATACAGAAGAACTTTATGATTTCAGATACAAATTCCCGGCTTGGATGGATGCAGATGTTTTTAATGTTATAATATAAAAATAAACAGCAGTCCATGCGGGCTGCTGTTTTAAGTTGACGATAATTGAGCCTATATGTTTTCTTCAATAATCTTCAGAAGTGCATCAATTGCCTCTTCCTGAGGAACAGATCTCATAACAGGCTCTTTTCCTTTATAAATGCAGACCTTTCCTTTACCTTCTCCAACGTAGCCGAAGTCTGCATCAGCCATCTCTCCCGGGCCATTTACAATACAGCCCATAATGGCTATCCTTACACCTTTAAGGTGTGAAGTGCGCCGCTTTACTTCATTAAATGTCTCTTCCAGATTATAAAGTGTTCTACCGCATCCAGGACATGCTATATATTCAGGTTTTGTAAATTTTCTTCTGGCTGCCTGCTGAAGATTATCCTTGAAGTCAGCTATTTTTTGTGCAGGAACCTTTTCACCTGAAATAGTGGCATCCAGTTCAAAATCATCTATTTCCTTATCTAGCAACATAGGGCCAAAATCACATGAAGCTTTGATAATGAATTCATCCCAGTCTGCACATTCATATTTTTGATATGGCAATTTGCTTCCCGAAATCATTTTGTCTTGCAAAAGGGCAGATTTGATGGCAGCAACTGATGCAGCACACTCACCAGAATCGAAATAGTTTGCAATGGCTTGAGCAACAGGTATTTCATTTACAGGATTTTCAGTAAGTGAAACCCTGATTGTATCACCGATGCCATCCTTTAGAAGTGCAGAAATACCGACAGCAGACTTTATTCTGCCTGTATCACCATTGCCAGCTTCTGTAACGCCCAGATGAACAGGAAATATCATATTCTTCTCCTTCATGGCCGCATAAAGAAGTCTGTATGCAGTTGTCATTACAACTGTATTGCTGGCTTTCAATGATATGACAACATTTGTAAAATCATTGTCGGCACACATCTGCAACCATTCCATAGCAGCCTCCTTCATTCCAAGAGGTGTATCACCATATAAATTGATTATCCTTTCTCCAAGAGATCCGTGATTCAAGCCTATACGGACAGCTGTTTTATATTCTTTACAAACCTCTATGAATTTCTTGAACTGTGTTTGTGCCTCAGAATGCTCTTTTGCAAAATTACCGGGATTGATTCTCACTTTATCAGCAACTTTTGCAACTTCAATTGCAACGTCTGAGCTGAAATGTACATCAGCTACAAGAGGAGTATCATATCCTGCCTCCCTCAGCTCTTTTTTAATCACTTTGAGGGCTTCAACCTCCTTCATTCCCTGAGTTGTCAACCTTATAAGCTGGGCTCCGGCCTGCGCCATCTCTATACATTGTTTGACAGAAGGCTCTATATCCTGTGTATGTGTATTGCACATGGTCTGAACTTTTACAGGAGTTCCTCCACCTATAGTAAGACCGGCTACATTAACTTTATTGCTTATTGTCATATTATTTCTTTTTATTCCTGTTTCTGCCAATTACAAAATTCATTCCTGCAGAAAACTGCAATTGAGTAGGATGTGTATAAACCCAATAGTCTTTTGAGTAAGCATCATAATTGAGAAAAGGTGTAAGGCCATATTTGTAGGAAGCTTCAACAAATATTTCAACAGGTTTCAGCTTAAGGGCAATGCCTCCTTGTCCCATAAGGCCAAAATTTCCCCGTTTTACTATATCAGGTATAATCCCTCCATGTGCAGATGTTCCATAAATATAAGAAACATATCCACCTATTCCCAACGAAAGCCTTACTCTGGGTACATCTACTCTGAATACTGAAATCATAGGCAATTCAATGGCTGAATATATCTGTTCTTCCCTAATCTTTGTGTTATTATCAATTTTTGACACATGTGTATATCCAATCTCCGTTGTTGCCAATCCTGTCTGGAACCCGAAATATGGCATAAATCCCAATAGGGAATGAAGGTAAGTGTAATAAATGCCGTAATTTTTTACAGATTTTACACCCTCATGATCTTTTGTGTTTGAAAAGGAAACACTGGAGAGAGAATATCCCCACTTTATACCCACCATATGTGAGTACAGTGCAGAACTGTCCTTTATTTTGAAACCGGCATCCCTGAAAGATTCCATGTCAAACTCTTTGAGCAGGGCTTCTTCATTTTCTATTACATTCTGCGCAACTGCATTCCAGCTTGTAATAAAGGTTAATATAATTGCTGACGCCAGCACCTTAATATATCTGTTCATCGTAGTTTTCATTTTCCGAACATCTGTGCTATATCTATTGTCTGCTCAAGATCTGTCCTGTCATTGAGGTTAATTATGTTGCCACCGTCGGGAAGGGCATAAAGAAGAACTTTCTCAGGCTGCTTCTTCAACAACATGTCTCCAGTATCAAACAAACCGTTATTGTTTTTGTCTTCTGTTATCCTTATTGAGTATTTTCCTCTGGCCAGATAAGGAAAATTAAGGGTACACGGTTCATTTATTATGTATTTCCTGTATACGGTAGACCTTTTTTCATCAACAAGTTCAACAATATATCTGGTCTCCACATTAAGCAACTCAACAGAAATTGAACTCATATTGTCAGAATTTGGAAGAGTCAGTTTAATTAATGTTGAATCATTTGTAAAACCATTGATATCCCTGAAAGTGGCTTGCGGGAAATATAAAGTATAATCATTTCCTTTTTCAAACTGCGAAACAGGTCTTATTACATAGTTGTTCAATTCTACACTGTCTTGCTTGAATGTGTATTCAACATCACTGACAATCTGCTTTGGATTGGTCATCTTGAATGAAATTGAGTCAAGCAGCATTTGTGACAGAGGTTCCTTGAAAGAGAGGACTATTCCATCCTGTTCAACTTTCTTGTTGTCCGAGTCTATTTTAAACTCAAGAAGGTCCTTCCTTTTTTCTTCAACCCTTGATGATGATTTATTATCTTTCTTTCTCTCGACTGGTGCAATCAGCTTAAGATTTTCAACAGCAGGTGAAAGATTGCCTGTACTGTCTGTCTTATGGTATTTGATGGACAAAAGCAAAGTATCCTGCAATGTTTCAGGTTCATTTATCCAGAAGTTCAAACTGTCTTTTGTAATATTGAAGTGCTTTATAATATAAGCAGTGTCTATTCCGGCAATAGCAAATGAATCTATCTGTACATCTGAAGCATTGAATTTTATGTAAGCACCTCTTTTGGTAAGACGCTTGTAATCCCTTATATACTGGTTGGTTGACTTTTCTGAAAAGAGGTAGAGTTCCAGTTCAGTTGGTCTGGCCTTTAGAGATACAGTATCTTTAGGGTCAAATGCAGCAAGTTGCGGAGAATTTTCTCGCATTACTTCTACTGGAGTAAATACGCAATCCGAAAATGCTATCTTTTCAACACCCTGGTCGTACATGTTGTTGGTATTTTCATCGGAGAATGCAAAAACCGAGTAGGGGAGTGGCTTTATATTCTTTACTGTAAAGTAACCCCATTCATCCGTTCTGGCAACTGCGTCAGGAAGTTCTTTCAATGCACTTGAATCTTTAGCATTCAAATATAGGGCTACTGTCGCATTCTTGATTGGGAAAAGGGTTACAGCATCAACAACGGTACCGCTGAGCATCATTGAATCTATTGTATTCCCAGTACTGAATGCATATGAGTATCCATTCATAGGATTGCCTTCATTATTGTCCAATATAGACTGGCCAATACTTAGGGAATAAGTCCTGTTGGAATCAAGAGGCTCCTGAAATGTAAAAATTACACTCTTCCCTTTTATCCTGTTTTTGACAGGCTTCTTTTGAGGGGGAGAAAGGAGAATGTTCTTGTTTGCATCCTTTACTTGAACATACTCATTGAAAGTTATGATGATTTCACCTTTTTCGAGTGGAAAATCCGTTGCTCCCACAGGTGGGACAACAGATACAACTGTTGGTGGAATTGTATCCTTGGGTCCACCTGACGGTGCACCTTTGGTATTTGCACACGAACTGGCATGCATACAATACCATATAGCAAAAACTCCAAAGAGTATTTTATATATATAACTGGAAAAGTATTTTATCATTATTTATTCTTTTGTCTTTACATCTGTTCTTGTTACACTTTCCACACCCTTTACCTTCAAAAGACGTCCTATGATAACTTCCAAATCCTGTGTATCATGAACATACAGATCTATATATCCGTCAAAAATGCCGTCGTGTGTTTCAAAATGGATCTTTCTGATATTGACACTCAAATCCAAAGTTATTATTTGGGTGATCTCATTTACTATACCCATCCTGTCTATTCCTCTCAATGAAATTCTTGTAAGGAAAGAAAGCATTGTATGTTTTGTCCATTTGGCATTTACAATTTTTTCACCTTGTACAGTAGCAAGTGAAATTGCCTTCTGACAAACTTTTTTGTGTACTATAACATTATTGTTGGCATCCACAAATCCTACAATAGCATCACCGGGTATAGGGTTGCAACATTCTGCAACTTTATATGTAAGGGTTTTATCCAGAGTATTCTCCTTAAGGAGATAATCTTTCTTTTTGTCTATTGCAGGCTTTTTCTCTATATGTTCATCATCATCCAAAACATCGTCATCTTCTTCTGTTTTACTGTCGGAGAAGAATTGGAGTTTCCAATATTTTACAAATTTGTTTTCGTTGTTCTTGCGGAGAATCTTGTCAAGATCATCAAGTTTGACGACTCCTGTAGCAATTTTATTGTAGAGTTCATCCTTGTTGTTGAGTTTATACTCAATAAGAAGTTTCTTGATAACCCTGTGCTGAACTTTTACACCCAATTTTGCAAGTTCATGCTCAAGAATCTGTTGTCCTTTGCTTATTGCATCCTCAATGTCTGATTTGAGTGCATCATATATCACATCTTTTGCCTTTGGCGTACGTACATATTCCAGCCACTCACGCTGTGGTTTTTGTGATTCTGCTGTAATGATTTCTACCTGGTCTCCATTTTTTAGTTCATGGGAAAGCGGTACCAGCCTATGGTTAACTTTTGCAGCAATTGCCCTGTTACCAATCTTGCTGTGGATATAATAAGCAAAATCAAGTGCAGTGGCACCTTTAGGAAGTGATTTTGACTCTCCTTTAGGGGTAAATACATATATTTCTGAAGCTAAAAGTCCCTCGTGGAATTTATCAAGGAATTCCAGTGCACTTACATCAGGATTCTCCAGCACTTCACGCACCATAACAAGCCAGTTGTCTAGCTCAGACTCACTTTTGTTCACACCTTTGTAACTCCAGTGGGCAGCAACACCTTTTTCTGCAATCTGGTTCATCCTTTCTGAACGGATCTGAACTTCCACCCAGCTTCCGTTCTGACTCATGAGAGTACAATGCAAAGCTTCATAGCCATTGGATTTGGGTACACTTACCCAATCCCTTATACGGTCCATCTTAGAACGGTAGAATTCAGAAATTATTGAATAGATATCCCAACATTGCTTTCTTTCACTTACACTTTCTTTAGGCTCAAAAATTATCCTTACTGCAAACAGGTCATATATCTGTTCAAAAGGAATTCCCTTGGTCTCCATTTTTTTCCAGATGGAATAAGGGGTTTTGGTCCTTTTGGTTATGGTAAATTTGTATCCTTCATCATGAAGAGCCTGGGTAATGGGAGATATGAACTGGTTTATCGAATCACCTCTCTCTTCAATTACCCCATCAATTCTTTCAACAATTTTTTTGTAATACTCGGGTTCCCTATATTTGAGCCAGATGTTTTCCATCTCTGACTTCATGCTGTAAAGGCCAAGTTTATGGGCAAGGGGTATAAATATATACATGCTTTCGCTCAAAATCTTGTCCTTCTTCCTTTCAGGCATTGAACCTATGGTACGCAAATTATGAAGACGGTCTGCCAGTTTTATGAGGACAACTCGCACATCATCGTTCAGAGTAAGGAGAATTCTTTTAAAGTTCTCCGCCTGCATGGATTTTTCATCATTCTTGTTGGAATTGTGCTTGCTGTCCATTGCAGACTTGATTTTGGTAAGTCCGTCAACAAGCGAGGCAACTTTAGATCCAAAAAGCCTTTCTATATCTTCTACTGTATACTCTGTATCTTCAACAATATCGTGAAGCAAAGCTGTGACTATTGACTTGTAGCCCAAACCAATTTCCTGAACCACAATTTTTGCCACTGCAATAGGGTGGATTATATAAGGTTCACCTGAACGCCTTCTGACACCTTTATGTGCCTCATTGGCAAATTCAAAAGCCCTTACAACATCCTCATATTCCTCCTGGTTTGCACATCTTTTCAAACTTGCAATCCTCAGGGATTCAAATTCTTTTTGAATCAGTTCGTTGTCCTCTTGTGTAAACATATCAGAATCTTAAATCTCTTGTACCTTGTTTTACAGCCTCTAAATTAGCTATAATCTTTTGTTTCTGCGCACTCTCAGGCATTTTTTCAAGTTCTTTTTCTATAAGTGCATAACCGGCAGCCTTTGTCTTTTCTGATGAATAATCCTCCAGATATTCAGCCATTGTAATAATGGCATTGGGTGTACAGAATCTCTTTATGAAACCAGGTATGGCAAATTCCATAAAATGCTCTCCTGTGCGTCCCATTCTGTAACAAGCTGTACAGAAGCTTGGTATATAACCTTTAGTAAGAAGCCAGTGCATTACATCATCCAATTCCCTTGTATCACCTATTACAAACTGTTCCTTGTTTATATCCTGCTGCCCTTCCTTCTGGTTCTGGTATCCGCCTATCTCCAGTTTGGTTCCTGCATCAATCTGTGAAACGCCGAACTCAATAACCTCATCCCTAATGGCACTGCTTTCTCTGGCTGTCATAATAAGTCCTGTATAAGGCACAGCAAGACGCAAAACAGCAACTATCCTCTTGAACTCGTCATCACTTACCTCATAAGGAAGTTCAAGATTCATATCTGCTGCAGGTTTAATGCGTGGGAAACTGATTGTATGCGGGCCAACACCACATGTCTTCTGGAGATGCAAAGCATGTGAAACCAGTCCAAGCACCTCATATTTCCAGTTGTACAATCCAAACAATGCACCTATACCCATATCATCAATACCGCCTTTAAAAGCACGGTCCATTGCATTGAGACGCCACATATAATCACCCTTTATGTCTCCCGACGGATGATACTTGGAATATGTTTCTTTGTGGTATGTCTCCTGAAAAACCTGGAAAGTTCCGATTCCTGCTTCTTTTACTGTCCTGAAACCTTCAATATCCAGAGGAGCGGCATTTATATTTACCCTTCTTATTTCTCCATTTCCAACTTTAACTTTATAACAGGTCCTTACACTCTCAGCAATGAACTCAGGTGTATAAACAGGTGATTCTCCAAAAACGAGGATCAATCTTTTATGCCCGCATTTCTCCAAATTCTCTATCTCTGCCACAAGTTCAGGCTGCGTAAGGGTTTTTCTTACTATACCTTTTGCATCTCTCCTGAAACCGCAATATTTACAATTATTCACACAACTGTTACCGACATATAAAGGGGCAAACAATACAATCCTGTTGCCATAAACCATCCTCTTGAGTTCCCTTGCGGCATCAAAAAGTTCCTTCAAGCCCTCCTCAGATTCAATGGCAAGCAATACGGCTGTCTCCTCTACGGACAAAGCCTCCTTATTCAAAGCTTTCTTGAAAAGTTCCCTTGCCCTTGGCAAGTCTTCCTTAACATCAGATACCAGGCCCTGCAATTTTTCATCATCAATGAAATTTACAGCATCAGCAGGTAATGTCATATCTATCTTAACTCCTTTCATTCCAAATTGATTTTTTTAATTACCTCACGTTCAAGTTCTTTATAATCATCCTCTGCAGTATAGCTGTTCTCATACTGATATGCGTGTGAGATCTCCGCACCAATGAGAATAATTGTCCAGCTTACATTCATCCAGATAAGGAAAAGCGGTATGGCAGCAAATGCTCCATAGACACTGTTCATTCTGGAAACAAACAGTTGTGTTCCCACATACAGATACTGCCATACAACAAATGCAAGTGCACTTATCAAAGCAGCAAAAAATGCTGCAGAAAACTTTACTTTTACATTAGGCACATATTTGTAAAGTATTGTAAACAACAATGCTACAATACCATACAATGCACCCCACTGTAAAATGAATCCTACAGATTCAAAATATTTTATCTCCAGTCCAAATGTCCTGAGAGTGGAAGTGAAGACCAACGATACAGACAGGAACATTGTAAGCAACAGAGGTGCAACTATAAGAATACCAAAATAATATAGGAATCTTTTTGCAATAGAACGCCCCCTTTCAGCTTTCCATATCTTGTTGAAACATTTTTCTACATTCAAGATCAGCCACAATATGGTTCCTATGAAAAATACAAGACTTATTATTCCAAAAGCATCATGCTGGCTTATGGCTACAATGTTTTCTGCAAACTGTATTATAAGCTGCACCATCTCCTTATTGCTTGAGAAATACTCCAAAAGCATATTCTGCAGGTATTCCTTAAGTCCAAAACCGTCTGTTATGGCAAAAGCTACCGCAACAAAAGGTACCATTGACATAGTAGAGAAGAAACTGAGAGAAAAGGCATAAAGCCCCAATTTGTTCACTCCAGCCTCCTTTACTGTTATAAGGGCCACTTTCAGATACTTAATGAATTTACGTTTGGCTTTGCCAAAATCATTTATATCAAGATTCCAGATTCCTTCTGTAATGAATTTGACAAACCATGTGTAAAATTCCCGTATTTCTTCAATAAGGTCTTTCAATTTATCCTCTCAATTTATTCATGAATTTTTCAGGATCAATTATATAACGGGTATGAGTACCGTTACCTATCTCACCTTTTTCATCAAAAGCCTGTACATTAAAGTTTACCCAGTTTCCGTTTACCGAAACAACAGTTGCAACAGCATAAACCTGAGCTCCTACCAGACACGCCCTGGTATGTTTTACATTCATCTCAGTACCAACACTGTCTTTACCATCATTCTTCAAAAGAGTAAAGGCAGCATTCTCCATAAGGCCAATCATGGCAGGAGTGGCATATACCGGAAGTCCGCCGGACTTGTGTGAAATGGCAGTATCTGATTCAGCTACTGTTAATCCCACTTTCAGTGTATCATCAATATTGATCATATTACAAAGCGTTTACAAATGTTTCTACAAATGCTGCAGCATTCTCCTGCAACTTGTCATAAGAGGCAGAACCCATAATTTCCAAAGGATTGCCAGTGATTTCCATACCCATTTCTGGAGCATATTTTACAAGAGCCTTCACACCTGCACCATTCCAGCTCGAGCTGCCAAAAACAGACAGAACCTTATTTTTAGGTGCTATGAGCTTAATTTCATTGCACAAATGCTCCATCATGGGATGCATCTGTGTATTGTACGCACAAGTTCCAAGAACTATGCCTTTATATTTCCAGATATCACTCAATATATATGATACTGGTGTCTTTGAAACATCAAAGGTCCTTACAGGAATACCTTTTTCTCCAAGCAAATGTCCAATATAATCTGCCATCTGCTCTGTATTGCCATACATACTTGCATATGCAATTACAACACCTTTCTTAGATTCCCAGTTGCACCATTTGCTGTAACACTCAAGCACTTTACCCGGATTACCTCTCCATATGAGTCCATGGGAAGGAGCAATTACTTTTATATCCACACCTTTCAATTTGTCAAATGCCTTCTGTACCATATTGCTGTATTTACCCACAATATTTGAGTAGTATCTGCGCATTTCAGGCAAATAATGTCCCTCAAAATCATTCTCATCATCAAAGATGCTTCCGTCCAATGTACCGAAGCCACCGAATGCATCACACGAAAATAGTGTAGATGTTGTCTGTTCGTATGTAACCATTGTTTCTGGCCAATGAACCCACGGAATAAAGTGGAAAGAGAGTTTTTTGTTACCCAGATCCAATGTTTCACCATCATTTACTACAATCATGGATTCATCGGGAACATTGAAATACAGTTTCAATATCTTTTTTGTCTGGGCATTTCCAACAATTTTAACGGAAGGGAAACGCCTCATTACACATTCAAGCATGCTGGAGTGATCCGGTTCCATATGATTTACAACAAGATAATCAAGTGTTGAACCCTCAAGAAGGCGCTCTATATTGTTAAGATAATTGTCATTGCTACCATACTCAATAGTGTCTATAAGGACATTTTTTTCATCTTTTATAAGATATGAGTTGTAAGAAACTCCGTATGGAAGCGGCCAATTGTTCTCAAACAAATGCTTTCTTCTGTCATTTACACCAACATAGTGTATTCCATTTCCAAAATTTACACTTCTCATATATTCAATAATTTATAAAATTCTTCTTCTGTTATTACTTCAATGCCGAGTTTGCCGGCTTTATCCAATTTGCTCGGACCGCACTTTTCACCTGCAACCATATATGAAGTATTGCCACTTATGGAACTGCCCACCTTGCCGCTGTGCCTCTCTATCAGAGCTTTCATGTCGTCCCTTGAAATTGAGAAATTTCCTGAAATCACAACAGTTTTGCCGGCAAGAATTTCCGATTCCTTTACTTTGCCGCTTTCATCAACTCTCATCTGCAGACCATGCTCCTCAAGGGAATTTATCACCTGCATATGAACAGGATCAGAGAAATATGAAATTAATGAATCCGCCAGTTTCTCTCCAACCTCCGCCGTTGCCAGCAAATGCTCCCTTGTTGCTGAAGCCAAGGAGTGTATATCCTTGAATTCATATGCAAGATTTTTTGCAGTAGTTTCACCTATATAACGTATTCCAAGAGCAAAAAGCACCCTTTCAAAAGATACTTTTTTACTCTTTTCCAAGGATTCAAGAAAATTTAATACAGATTTTTCCTTCCATTTGTCCAATGAAAGAAGCTGCCCAGCAGTAAGTTCATACAGGTCACTCAATTTGCTGATAAGCCCCTTGTTGTACAATTGCTCAACAGTAGCTTCACCTGCATTTATATCCATTGCCTTCCTCCCGACAAAATGTATGAATTTGCCTTTTATCTGAGGAGGACATGCATCCTGATTGGGACAGAAATGTTTGGCTTCATCCTCATCTTTTACAAGAGGAGTTCCGCATACAGGGCAGTTCGCAGGGAAATTAACCTCTACAATATCAAATCCACGTTTCTCAAGAGCTACCCTTGTAATTTTAGGTATGATCTCTCCACCTTTCTCCACATATACATAATCGCCTATGTGTATATCCAACAGCTGCATCTGCTCTGCGTTGTGCAGGGAAGCCCTTTTGACTTTTGTTCCCGACAGCTGTACCGGCTCAAGATTGGCAACAGGAGTTATTGCACCAGTCCTGCCCACCTGATAATCAATGGATACAAGTTTTGTCAAAGCCTCTTCAGGCTTGAATTTATATGCTGTTGCCCATCTCGGAGATTTGGCTGTAAAGCCCAAAGAAGACTGGAGGGCAAGCTGATTTATCTTGATGACAATACCATCGGTAGCATAAGGCAATTCCTTACGTCTGATATCCCATTCAGCAATATAGTCATTAACCTGCTGCATAGTTTCACATTCACGTGCAAACTCAGAAACGGGGAGGCCCCATTGTTTTGCCATATCCAGTGCCTTAAGATGGGTATCAGCAACAGGCTCTTGTGTAAGCAGGTGATAAAGTGTGCACTCAAGACCTCGTGCCTTTACCATTTTTGGATCCAGGAGCTTCAAGGATCCGGATGCTGCATTTCGCGGATTTGCAAAAGGCTGATCCTGTTCCAGTTCCCGCTGTCTGTTCAATTTTTCGAAAGCCTTGTAAGGCATATAGATTTCACCCCTTATTTCAAACTCCTGAGGATAACCGCTGTCGGGATTAAGTGTATGAGGTACAGAGGGTATCTGAAGTACATTTCTTGTGACATCGTCTCCAACGGTTCCGTCACCACGGGTAAGTGCCCTCTCCAGTTTGCCATCTTTATAGGTAAGACATATTGCCGTTCCGTCAAATTTGAGTTCACATGAAAATGTATAGGTCATATCAGTATTCTTTGCAATTCTTGCATTGAAATCTTCAAGTTCGCCGGCATCGTATGTATTGGCCAAAGAAAGCATGGGATATTTGTGCTGATACTGCTCAAACTGCTGCAGAGGTAAATCTGCTGCTGTTACTCCGGATTTATTGTCGGGAACAGACAGGTCACTTCCAACTTTCTGGGTAGGGGATGAATTTGAGGCATATTCAGGGAACATCTTCTCAAGCTGCTGCAGTTCAAGCATAAGGAGGTCGTACTGGAAATCCGAAATTTCCGGTGCGTTAAGAACATAATAGTTTCTATTGTGCCTTTCTATTTCTGAAATTAGCAGTCCAATCCTGTTTTTCGCCTCTTTTTTCTTCACTTTTCAAAAATTTTAACTAACAAAAATAGGTAAAATTTCAATAATAATGTAAATTTGCGGCCCGAAAAAGTTGTATTGACAATAACAAAAAACAAATAAGAAATAAAATGAAAAATTCTATTGTTATTCTTACCGGTGGCGGTCCTGCTCCAGGAATGAACACCGTAGTTGGCAGCATTGCCAAAACATTCCTTCAGAATGAGTACAGGGTTCTAGGTTTGCACGGCGGTTATAAAGGCCTTTTCTCACAGAATCCAAATTACACTGAGCTTGACTTCACTACTGCAGACTGGATGTTCAACAGAGGTGGTTCATACCTTGTAATGAGCCGTTTCAAACCATCTGACAAAGATTTCCAGGAGAATTTCAACCTTGATTTCTTT
>JAEIGA010005785.1_pt1 | contig 18840 bp, 16 predicted proteins | sample 9270691 | NCBI WGS metagenome assembly JAEIGA01 (sample SAMN17057246, study PRJNA624740) | gut metagenome | biome: biome; isolation source: fecal sample | host: Bos grunniens | place: China: Xizang | collected 2019 | reverse complement strand
TCATCAATAATAATACAATTTTTGCCTTCAATTTCCCCAACGATATTCATTACTTCTGCACAGTTTGGTTTAGGTCTTCTTTTATCAATAATCGCAATTGGAGCTTCTAAAATATCTGCCAGTTTTCTTGCACGTGTTGTGCCTCCATGGTCAGGAGATACAACTACGACATCTTCTAAACCTTTTTTAACAAAATATTCACCGAATAACGGGAACGCAAGGAAGTTGTCAATAGGGATATTAAAGAAACCTTGAATTTGCGCTGCATGTAAATCTAAGCAAAGAAGTCTTGTTGCGCCAGCTGTTTGAAGTAAATCTGCCATAAGTTTTGCAGAAATTGGTTGTCTTGGTGCCGCTTTTCTATCTTGTCTTGAATAACCATAATAAGGCATGATAACATTGATTGATGCAGCTGATGCTCTTTTTAAAGCATCGATCATTACAAATAATTCCATATAGTTTTCATTAACAGGGTTATTTGTTGATTGAATAACGAATACTCTATGTCCTCTAACAGATTCATCAATATTAATTTGCACTTCACCATCAGCGAATCTTTTAAGCTCACACTTTGAAAGTGGAACACCTACATATTTTGAAATTTCTTCAGCAAGTGGAAGATTTGAGTTTAATGAAAATAATTTAATTTTTTTACCAGATATAATAGCCATTTTAATGTTACCTCTTTTTTTATTTTAGTTGTTCTTTTACTTTTTTCACTATGTCTTCTTTAGTCATATTATAAGCTTTTAATAATTCATCATATTTACCAACTTGTCCGAAACTATCATTAACGCCAATTACACCGCATTTTACAGGGTATTCTTGACATAACAGTTCCGCAACAGCACCATATACACCACCATAAATATTATGGTTTTCACAAACTACGACATGGTTGGTTTTCTTAACTGATTTTAAAATAGTTTCTTTATCAAGTGGTTTAATCATATTAAGACTTATTACTTCGGCGCTAATATTTTCTTCTTTTAATATTTCTTGTGCAAGTTTAGCCTCGTGTACCATTGTTCCTGATGCAATAATTGTAATATCGTTTCCTTCTACTAGAACATCGCTTTTAAACATTTCAAACTTATAATTTTCATCAAAAACAACAGGTCTTGTTTTTCTAGGTACACGAACATACACAACACCTTCAAGTTTTAATAGTTCAGGTATTGCTTGTTCAAATTGTATTTCATCTACAACATCATAAATTTTCATTGTCGGAATGCTACGCATTACTCCAATATCTTCAAAACTCATATGAGTACCACCATTAAGTTCGGCAGTAATACCAGGGTCAGTACCAACGATAATAACATTTTGTTTTGCATAAGCAATCGATACTGCAACTTGATCACAGATTCTTCTTGTTGCAAAAGGAGTAAATGTTAAAATAATTGGCTTATACCCATAGCTAGATAACCCTGCAGCTATACCAGCCATATTAGCTTCACTTATTCCCACATTAAAACAACGATCTGGGAATTCTTTATGAAGCGGTGCTGTCCCGTTTGGTTTTGAAAGGTCAGCATCTAAAATGCATATTTTATCATTTTCTTTCATTAATTTAGAAAGTGTTTTTGCAAATACTGCTCTTAAATCCATACCACACACCTCTACTTTAACTCCTCTAGTGCTTTTGCCAAGTCTTCTTTAGTTATTGGCATACTATGGTTATTAGCTCCGGCTGCTTCCACAAACGATATTCCTTTACCCTTTACTGTGTTAAGAATTATCGCAGAAGGAGCACCTTTATAAGCTTTAGCATTATTAATAGCTTTATCGATTTCATCAATATCATTTCCATCTATTGATTGAGTATAGAAGCCAAAGCTATTCCATTTATTATATATATCACCAAGAGAATTAATATTGTCCGTAGAATCATCTAATTGATATTTATTATAATCTAGGAATACTGTAAAATTATCTAGTTTTCTTTGGGCAGCATACATTGCGGCTTCCCACACTTGTCCTTCTTGAGATTCACCATCACCAATGATTACATATATATGTTCATCTGATTTTCTAATTTTAGCCCCAAGTGCCATGCCAAGTGCACAAGAAATTCCTTGTCCAAGTGAACCTGTAGTCATATCAACACCAGGAGTTTTATTCATATCACAGTGGCTTGGAAGATTTGTTCCAAACTTATTAAGTGTTAATAATTCCTCTTTATCAAAATAACCTTTATGAGCAAGTGTAGCGTATACTCCAGGCCCCGCATGTCCTTTTGATACAACTAATCTATCTCTGTATTCATATTTTGGGTTGTTTGGATCAACATTCATATGTTTATAGTATAAAACAGTTAAAACGTCAACTATTGATAAGCTGCCACCAATATGCCCTGCACCAAGCGCTTGAATACAAGTAGCAGTTAAGGCTCTAATTTCTTTTGCTTTTTGCTTCATCGTGTCCACCTCTTTCCCATTTTATTATACACTAAAGAATATTTTTTTACAACTAACTTATTTTTTAAATTATAAAATATAAAACTTACCTCACAAAGAGGTAAGTCATTTTAATTAATTTTCGTTTTTTTCAAGAAGTGCCGCTTCATATTTTTCTAAAACAGCATCTTCGATCATTTTACGAGTTTCTGCATTAATTGGATGAGCAACATCTTTGTAAACATTTTCTCCTACTTGTCTACTAGGCATTGCAACAAATAATCCATTTGTACCTTCAATAATTCTTAATTCATGTACAACAAAAACACCATCAATTGTAATTTCCACAACTGCTTTTAACCTGCTAGCGCCATTTACAGGTTTTACTTTAACATCCGTAATTTTCATTTTCTCCTCCTACCTTTTCTTTATTCTATCATGAGTTTTTTGAAAAAGCAAGAGTTTCTTTTTATTTTTTTAAAAAAGAAAAAAGCGCAAGTTTTTGCGCTTAAATTATATTCTTTTCTTTTTTATATTTAACAAAGTCAACGATATTAAAAATTGCTTTAACTAGTAAACATATACCTATTATTATAATTAAAACAGAATGAATCATATCTAAAGTAGTTATATTTGTTGTTCCGCCACATCCTCTTGCAATATCTTCTAATGCAACAAATAAAAGTGTCATAAAGCCGCCAAATAAGATTGTTGCAACCGCCCCTGCCACAAAGAAAAACTGTGATATTCCTTTATACACTAAATATCCTACTTTATGACGGGCTTTTAAAATAAAATCCGGAATAAGCAAAACAATAACAACAAGACCTATGAACATCATTGCCCAAGGTAAATTAGTTATAAAGCTAAGTATTATTTGTACCATACTTATAAAGACAAGTGTAACATTTAATGCAAATTTATTAGGTTTCATATCATACCTCCTGTATTTAGTTTAACCTAAAAATTTACTCTTAGCAACTAATTATATAATTTCTTTAAAAAAGTAAGGCATTTATGCCTTACTTGTTTTTATATCTTGTTGTTAATTTTTCTTTTAAATATTCTTTAACTTTCTCAAAATCTTCACACGCATCTTTTTTAATAAATAAAACTACATATTGATTTACATGAAGATATATATATTCGCCTTTTAAAGCAGCTTTTAAAATAGATCCCCACGTAAAAGGAGTTGCTTCTTTTTTGTTTTTTTCTTCATTTGCATAAAGCCACAAAAGTCCAGCATCATCAAGAGTAATACATATATCATCAATACGTTCGTCTTTTTTTATTATTCTTTTTTTTAGTCCCCATTTAAGAATAGGTTTTAAAAATGCAAGTGCAAATACGCCAAGTACAATTAATAAGATACTAATTATTATTGTTATTGTTTGAACCGTTCCAACAACAATAAGCTCATAAACAATTGATGCAATGCCTAAAATAAGTGATAAAACACCAAGAACAATCTTACTTAATTTAAACGATAAGTTTCTATCAAGTAAATAATAATTAAAATTTACTAAATCGCTACTATTGATCTTTTGTATTATTTTCATAAATCCTCCTATTAATTAACCTTTAAAACAAGGTAATTTGGATATTCTTTTTTAATTTGTTCTATTTTGTCAGTATGAACTAAAAAACTCGATCCAGTTCCACTCATAATAACTTTACCATACTTAGTTAAATTTTGCTTTAAAATGTTTAATGAATTATCAACTAAGAAGGCAGCTTTTTCTAAATCATTAATATATATATCATCACTATTAATTATTTCATTATGTGATAGTTTTTTTGTATAAACATTATTTTTTTCAAAAACATCTTTTGTTTTTATTAAGATATTTGGGTTTACTAAAACAAGCGAAGGTATATTTTCTTTTTCTATTATATATATTTTTTCGCCAAGCCCTTCTACAATTGCTAGCGAATCATAAAATCCATAAGCAATATCAGCACCAAGATCTTTAAAATTATTTATTTTATTTAAAACTATATCCTCTATTCCTTCAAGTTGTAATATTTCATCAACTATTGTTGCGGCATTCATACTTGCACCGCCAAGTCCAGATCCAACAGGAATATGTTTTTCTATTACAATATCATACTTATTCTTTATATTATAACATTCACGTAATCTATTAATTACTTTATATATAAAGGAAGGATCTATTTCTTCGTTTTTAAATGTAACTTTAAACTCACTACTCTTTTCTATATATATATAATCACATAAATCAATTCGCATGTTTAACATTTGAAGGTTGTGATATCCATTATTTAGTTTTTCAATCACCTTTAACATAAGGTTAACTTTTGCACGGCATTTGACTTTCATATTTTATACCTATTAATAAACTATTTTCATTTTCCCTTTTGTTTCAATTCCACCAATTGCTTTTTTACCATCAATAATGTGTTTTGCGACACTATCAAAATCTATCGTTTTATTACAAGAAGTTGTTGCTACCTTTATCGCAACAACCGCAGGATCATATGTATGAATGTTTATTCTTCCTGGGCTCGATGCAAAATTAGCACCACTTGCAATTAAAGCCTCATAATGTGATGCACAAGCACCAACTATAACTACTAAATTTTCTTTTGAATGTTTTGATCTTATCGTTCTTACTATATCTATATATACTTTTGAATTCTCGTAATTATTTAAGTCTTTAATGCCTTGTCCATTATATGCATCATGTCCGGTAATCACCACAATATCTGGAGACAGCTCTTCAAGTATTTTTAAGATTTTGTATTTTACTTCTTTTTCTTTAATATATATACCCCAAGCAAAAACATTTAGTTTTTTATAAAAAGACATACAGCTCTTTAAATATTCTTTATCACCATCAATATGAAGAATAGTTCCTGTTAATACTTTTGTTTTTCTTATGTTTTGATTAACAGTTTCATATTTAGTAAGAAGCATTTCTTCTTTTTTAATGTTTTCAATAGTTGCTTCTTCAAGTAAACTTTTGTTAACTCTTTTAATTATTCTATGTGTATAGCCTTTTAACAAAACTTCCGTATCATTTTCTGATAAAACTGTATAAACAATGCAAGGCACTTCACCCTTAATAACAAACTTTTTCATATCTTCCACCAATTTATTGTATGGAAAAAAAGATAAAAATGTTCTAGAAATTAAACTTTATATATATATCGTTAAACAAATCAACAATTTCTTCTACAGACAACTCTTCTGATCTAACTGATTGGTTATAGCCTTTTTCTTCTAGTATTTGTTTTACAATGTCTTTTGGTATTTGTGTTTTAGAAATATTATTCATAAGTGTTTTTCTTCTTTGTGTAAAAATCCACTTAACAAACTTATTAAAGGAATCTTCATTAACTGCCTTATTTGTTATTTCTTTTCTTTCAATCAAAACAACACTACTATCAACCTCAGGAGCCGGATAAAAAGATTTTGGAGGTACGTTTATGGCAATCTTAGAATTTGTGTAATATTGCATAAAAACACTTAGTGCATTATAATCTTTTGTTTTAGGTCTTCCACATATTCTTAGTGCAACTTCTTTTTGCATCATAACTACCATTTTATTTACTTGTTTTGTTTCGGTTAAAAACTTTGTAAGTATTGGCGTAGTTATATAGTATGGAAGATTGGCAACTAGCGATACAGAAGCACTACCAAAATTATTTTTGATTTCTTCTTCAACATTAATTTTTAAAACATCGATATTTCTAATAGTTGTATTTAAAAAGCCTTTACTTTTTAAAAAGCCGACCATTTCATCATCAATTTCATAAAGAACACATTTTTTAGATAGTTTTGTTATCTCATTTGTTAAAAATCCAAGCCCTGGCCCTATTTCAATAACATTTTCCATATTTTCTTTAGGAAGCACTGTAACAATTTTTTCTAATACATTTTGGTCTAACAAAAAGTTTTGCCCGAATTTCTTTTTAACCGATATTCCACTATCATTTAATATTTGTTCTACATCTTTTATTTTCACTAAAACCAGTCCTTTCAAAAAGCAACTTTATAAAGTTGCCTTTATAAAGTTGTTTTATTCTTCGTCTTCTTCAAATAATTCATCAAGATCTTCTTCATCTCTTAATTCAAATTCACTTGATAAATCGTCTTCATCTTCTTCATTTTCATCATCATCGTCATCATCGTCATCATCTTCTTCGTCATCGTCATCGTGAACTTGGCCATAAATATCTTCATCTTTAAGTTCATGTTTCTTAACTTCTTCATCTTCTTCATAGATGCTTTCATAATCGTGCCCGTCTTTATCTAAAATAGAAGTTGGTTGACGATCTTTTAAATCCCAACAATCATCGCCACAATAAATAAAGTAACCAGATTGCATAAAGTCTAAAATAAATTGTGGAGTTAATTCTTTAACGTGTGCATTTTTAACGCCTTTTAATTCCATAACTTCACGAATAATTGTGCTTAACTTTTGAGGTTTTTGTTTACCATTTAAAAGTTCAATAGCTATTTCTAATAAAGATTTATCTTTTTCTTTCATATTTCCTCCAATAAGAGATTTTTATATTCTTTTTTTATTATACATTATTTTTTATGTTTTTGCAAGTGTATAAACTTTTACTATTTAGGAAGAATTAACATAAAAATAATTATGCTGACAAGTCCGGGTAGTTTTAATACACTAACAATAATAATTGTCCATATATTAATTGGAACATGAAGCGAAAAGTAAGATCCAACTATATTGTAAATAAACAACAAACTAATGCCAATTACTAACGACTTAATAGTCCATATAGCTCCTTTTAACAATATATTGTTTTTCTTTTCTTTCATTCATATCACCAATATAAGTTTATGAATTTAGTTATTTTTATATTCTTTATATGCTTTGTAATCAGTCATGTCAATAGTAAGAGGAGTTACGCTTATAAACGATTCACTAAATGCACTCCAGTCAGATTCTTTTGTATTATTTTCATCAGCATTTACTTCTCCCATTTTAGGATAATATAGTCCGTCTTCTCCTAAATCATAATAAGCGCCATACACAGTTTTTCCAGCATGTGTTAGTTTAACACCGCGTGCATCTTTTACTAAATTAACATTTATTAAATCACATTTATCAAATAACTTATTATCGCTTATAAACTCTAGAGCCATATCTAAGTTATCTAAGCTATCAAAGTCTCCAACTTTACATGAAATTGCAAGACCTTTTTTACCATTTATTAAAGCATCAGCTGCTCCTGCAACAGTACCTGAGTAAATTACATCATACCCTAGATTAATACCATTATTACATCCACTGATTACTAAATCATATGGATATTTTAACACGCATCGTGCAAAAGATACACAGTCAGCTGGATTTCCATCGCAGTAGTAAGTTTTTATGCCTTCTACAATATCATCCACTTGTTTAAACTCAATTCCGCCTTTTAAAATGATTGAGTGAGATGTTGCTGATTTTTGCGTTTTAGGCGCAATAACAACAATTTCTTCAAACTTGCCTTTTATTTTTTCAACTAATTTTTTTATACCAATTGCAGTATAACCGTCATCGTTTGTAACAAGTACTTTCATTAGTAACGCTCCGGATTATTTTCTTTAAATTCTTTTAATAAACTATCAAGTTCTTTAAGCAAAGCTTCTTTTTCTTCCTCAGAATAAACTGTTGAACCGGCTGCTTGTAAGTGACCTCCACCTCTATAATGGGTTGCAACTTCATTTATAGCAACAAATCTTGAACGAAGTCTTACTCTTATTTCACCTATTTCATTATTTTGTTCGATAAATGTTGCCCAGATTAAGCTTCCTTTTATTGAATCAAGAATATTTACACAAGCTGCAGCTGTATCTTTGTCTACACCATATTTATCCATTGTTTCTTTATCAAAGTATATATATGCAACGCCATTTTCAGTTACTTTAAAGTTTTCGCAAACATATCCTTGAAGTTTAAGTTCTTCTTTATCTTTTGTGTAAAGCGATGCATATAAATCATCAAGTTCTACTCCGCTATCAAGTAAAAGACCGGCATTTTCAAGTGTCTTTCTACAAGTTCCTCGATATCTAAATCTACCAGTATCTGTAACCATACCAAGCATTAAAGCAGTAGCTGCTTCTTTTGATAATGTAATTGATGGATCTTCCTTATTCCAAGCTTTATACATATCAACAATAATAGATGCACAAGCAGGAGATTCATTATCAATATAACAGATATCACCATACTCTGGAGAGTCATCGTGATGGTCAATTTTAATTAAAAATTTACCTGTATTATATCTACTGTCACAAATACGGTTTTCTGTAGCTGTATCAACAACAATTACTAAAGCATCTTTATATAATTCATCACTTACTTCATCAACATGTCCATATAAACCTAAGTATTCAGGAAGTGCGTCTCCAGTTCTATAAACTTTCTTTTCTTTAAAGTTATTAGTAATTAAATAATAAAGGCCCATCATTGAACCAATACAGTCTCCATCAGGACGAACGTGTCTGTGAAGAATGATTGTATCATATTCTTTAATTTTGTTTAATATTTCTAAAAACATATATATTCTCCTTAATCAATTAAGTCATCTAATTCATTTATTATTTGATATACCTCATCAAAAGATTTAACAGTACATCCACTAGCTTGAACATGGCCTCCTCCGCCATGAGCAACAGCAACTTTATTTACGTTTATTCCTGATGAACGAAGTTCAACATAAATTGAACCATCTGTATCTTCTGAAAAGTTTGCCCAAACAGGAATATTTTCAATACCGGCCATAATATTTACCATGCCACGAGATATATCAAATATACCAAGCCCATATTCTTTTATTTCTTCTTTTGTGTTAATTAAATATGCAACACCTTTTTTTGTTACTTTAAATTTTGTGATAAGGGTTGCTTTTAATTTTACATTTTCTAGTTTTTCTACATAAAGGTTATTATATATATAATCTGTTTTAATATTATAGTTCATTAAATGTGATGCAACCTTATATGTATTAGATGTTGTTGATGTATATCTAAAACGCCCGCTATCTGTTACCATTCCAGTAAATAGTGCATTCGCGCCTTCATCAGTAAGATTCATACCAGATAAATAGATAATATCGCCAATTAATCCACAACAAGATTCATAACTTGTATCTTCAATTTTATAATCTCCATAAGAGTCTTGTGGAATATGGTGATCTAGTTTAACAAGTAGTTTTCCAGTGCTGAAACGTTCATCACTTATTAATTTTAAAGCACCACTATCTAGAACAAATACAAGTGCATTTTCATATTCATCATCATTTACGTTATCCATTTCTCCCATCCAAAAATAGCGTTTATTTATATCCCCTACTATTTTTACATCATGTGTAGGAAAGTTCGCTAAAATGGCCTCTTTTAGCCCTATTTGAGCTCCTAGAGCATCACCATCGGGTCTATCGTGTCTGTGGATAATAATTTTAGGATTTTCTTTAATTAGGTTATATATAGTTAAGGCTTGTTCTTTAGTAATCATAGAATTCTCCGTTTCCTTCGTGATAGTACATTGTACCAAAAAATTAAAAAAAACGCAAGAAAAAAAGCTACTGAATAATTTCAGTAGCTTTTTATTTAAATTTATTTAAGTTTTATTTGTAGAATTCTACAGTGTTTACCATACAACGTACGCCACCTGAAACTGTTTCTAAAGTAACAGTTTTAGTAGTAGTTGTATCAACTGTAATTGCTGTATATTCACCATTATTTGAAGCTGTTTCAATTGTATATTGAGTACCATTTACTTTAACTTTTGTTGCGTTAGCTTTGTATTGAGCAACGTAAATGATTACTGATGTTACATCGTCAGCAACTGTGAAAGAGATTGCACCAGTTTTTGAACTTGTACCCATTTTAATACAACTATTACCTTTAGCATCGTATGCAGGACCATAAACTTTTGACATACCTGTAAGAGCTAAAGTGTAACCATTTGCTTCATATGTTTTAGATGCACCTAAATCATTACCGTCTACGTGTGCAGGTTTAGCATTATCACCAAATGTGAATGTTGCAACAGCACTACCTTCAGGAACTTCTACAGTGTGACCTGCACATTGTTCTGATTCAGCACCATCACATTTATCATCTGTACATAAACCACATTCTGGACAAGCAGTATGTTCATGAGCTGGAGCTACATAAACTGGAGCTTCTTTGTATAGATGAGAAACAAAGTTAGTTGATGCAAAACTAATCTTGCAAGCAGAGAAAGTATTGAATGTATTGTAAGTACCTAAGAAGAATGTGTTAGAACCAGCAACAGTTAATAAAGTATCTAATTCTTCATCAAAAGTCCATACGCTTGATGCAGCAGCTTCATATTTAACGTTATTGTAGTTACCACTTACAACAATGTTTAAATATGTTTTAGTTTCACCAGTTAAATAATAAACATGGTAACCACCTTCAACAGCTTCTAAGTAAACTTGGATAGCTTCAGAAGCACTTTCAACTGTAGCATAATAATAACCACTCATTTGACCATTTACATATAAGTATTTGCCAAGATTAGCTTGTTCTAATACTAAGTAGTAAGCAACACCTGTTTCAGGTTTTGTTACATATTGAACACCTTCAGGATTTTCTACTTCGTGACCAGCACATTTTTCAGCTGCTTCACCTGGGCATTCAGCATCTGTACATAAACCACATTCTGGACATGCAACGTGTGTATGAGCAGGAACTTCAGGTTGTTCAGGAGCAGTTTGACCAGCGCCTAACCAAGCAATGTTCCATACTGTTGCTCTATCTTTATTACCAGTTATACCATTAGGGCAGTTATTAACGATTTCGATTACGAATTCGCCTTCAACAGCAAATTCTAATACATATTCTCTAACAACGTATTTTTCTTTAGAAGGGTTATCATATTCAACAACTTCTGATTTTAATACGTTACCAGCAGCATCTTTAATATTAACTGTTACACTGAATTTAGTATCAGTAAATAAGTTAGTGTAGTTGAAAGTTAATTTAGATAAACCACCAGCTAATACAGGAGAAGTTAATTTACCTGGATCTTTATCAGTTCCGCCTCTTAATGTAACAGCGAAAGTATTTGCATCACCTAAGAAACCAAATACAGGGTTAGCATTTGTTTCTGGATTAACAGCACCTTGGTTTAATGCACTATTAACTACTGCCCAACCATTTGCAGAAGTGAAGTTAGTATATGAAGAAGATGCTTTACCATTATTCATTGTATTTAAGTCAGCAACGCCGCCGCCTGTAACTTCAGGTTTTACAACTTCGTGACCAGCACATTTTTCAGCTTCTTCACCTGGGCATTCAGCGTCTGTACATAAACCACATTCAGGACATGCAACGTGTGTATGTTCAGGTTCTGGAGTTTCACCGCTACCAGCAGTTAATACTACTAATTGAGCATTTTTAAGTTGAGCTGTACCATTGTAGTTACCTAAGATACCACGAATGATAACTGTATCACCAACTTGTGGTTGAACTTCCATTGCATCGAATCTTGTTGCACCATCAGCTGTATATAAACCATATACATATAACGAACCAGATGCATCTTGGATGTATAAGTTACCGTATTTAGTGTTTGCAATTTCAGTAACAACACCTTTTGCATAATATAATGTTTCAGTATAAACATTGTGTTCTCTTGCAACAGCGTTAGCAGTAATACCTGCAGCTGATTTAGGATCGTTAGTTTCAACTAAAGTACCGTTTTTCATTTGAGCTGCACTATAGTAACCTAAGATACCATAAACAGTTACGAAATCACCAACTTGTGGTTTATATTCCATTGCATCATATCTATTGCCTTTGTAATCATAAGTACCATAAATTAAGATTTCATTAGTACCATCTGTGATAACGATGTTACCATATTTATCATTTTGAACTTCTTTAACAGTACCTTGGATTGCATATTTAGCTTCTGTATAAACGTTCTTTTCAGTACCACTTAAAGCGATTGCTTCAGGGATAGTTACAACGTCATAGTATTCAGCAAGCCATGAATTTTTCATTTGAGCTGTACCATTATAAGCACCTAAAATACCATATAATGTTACTAAATCACCAACTTGTGGTTTAGCTTCTAATGCATCATATCTAGTTGCACCATCTGCACTATACATACCATATACATATAATCTGCCAGTAGCGTCTTCGATATAAACATTACCATATTTATCGTTTGCAACTTCAGTTACAACACCTTGAACATAATATTTACCTTCTGTATAAACATTGTGTTCAGTACCTGCTAAAGCGATTGCTTCAGCGATAGTGATGATATTTAATTTAGCAGCAGGAACTTTTACTTCGAATTCTTTAGAAGCTGATGCAGAACCAATTGTTAAAGTAACTTTTAATGTAACAACTTCGTCAGCTTCGCCTCTTGTAACTTTAGCAACACCGTTTTCAATAACGATTGTAGCACCACTTACAACTTCCCAAGCATAACCTTCACCAGCAACTAATTCAAAGTCAGCTTCTGCTTGAGCAGGAAGAGAAATAGCAGCTAAAGCAACAGTAACTTTTTCTTCATCAGATAATGTAGGAGCTTCTGCTTCTTCAATAATTCCATCCCATAAAACTTCGTTCTTTTGTAATCTTGAATCTCTATCGTAAGTTACACCGTGTAATTTAACGTATTTACCAACATATTGTTGTAATAAAGCTTCCATTTCAGCATCGTAAGCTTTGTAGTAGATCCATAATTTTTCACCAGTTTTAGCATCAGCAACATGATATTTATCTGAGCTTCCACCTGTAGCAGCTTCGTTAACTAATAAACCATAAACGTTTACAAGTTCACCACCATAATAACCAGCTTTAACTAAACCTTTATCGTTTCTTGCAGCACCTTCGTCTTCTAATTCTTGAGGTGTAGTTTCACGATATTCAGCATCTAATTTTGCACCTTTTTCAAGGATTGAAACGCTAATATTGCTACCGAATTGTAATGCACCATAGTAAGAATAGATTTCACCGATAACGCTAACTTTATCGCCAACTTCTAATCCTTCAGCTGTAGCATATACATAGATACCTTCAGTACCATCGTGGATCATGAATTGACCAGAACCACTTGCATTTAATTTAGCTGTAACAATACCAGTTACACTTGCGTTGTAAACAACACTTGAGTTAGAAACAAGTTCTCTTTGAACACCTTGTTCATCGTAAACATATTTAGCTGCAGCAGCTTTAACTTCTGCGATTGTACCAGCTTTTGTTCCTTCAGCAACAGTTGCGATTGTAAATACGAATTCTTTTTCAAGTTCGATTTCTTTTGAATATTCTTTACCACTGATTTCCCATTCAGCAACAGCTGTGATTGTAGCTGTCATTGTAACAGGTACTGCTTTAACTGCAGATGCAGTTTCTGTAGCTTCTTCAACTACAACAGCACGAGGGTCTTCATAGTCAGGACGAGTAACATTACCTTCGATGTCTAATACATCTGGTTCGCTACTTTCCCATTCAACTGTAACGTTTGCATATTTTGTTTTAGTAATGAAACCTTTAACGTTTGAAGTTACTTGGCTCATTGCTGTTTTATCCCAAATTAATTGAGCTTGAATTTCTTTGGCTTTTGCAGTAGCATCAGCGATAGCTTCGCCTGATGGATCAGTTGCACCACCTGTACAACCAACTAAAGCAAAAACACAAACAAGTACTAATAAAAGGCTAAATAATCTTGTGCCAAATTTAGTTTTTAACATTTTTGTTCTCCTTATAGTTTTTTTTGTTTTTAGTTTAGTATGAAACTTTATTTAAAAGTAACATCAGAATAATTACCCCACATTAATTGGATGTGTCCATCATATTGTTCAGGGCTTTGAGATCCAAAGTTAGGATCGTAATATGAAGCGATTGCAACAATTGAAGTAATTGTTTTACCTACAAATTGTGCACCACTAGTAATTCTATCACCGTTTTCATCAACTAAAGTGATGTTTTGGTCAACTCTAATATCTAGATAATTGCCATCTGAGCATTTATAATTTGTTGTTAATGTGAAGGCATTATTTTCTTCACTATCATAATATCTAGTAATTACTAGTTCATCTTGAATACAAACTAAGTTTCCGATTAAACCATAATTGTCTTTGTGGATGTCTTCTAATCTAACATCTATTGTTGTTACTGTATCTTTGTTTGTGTAAGACCAAACTTTAATAGTAGATTTAGTAACACTTGAAATTTGTAATTGACCGTAATAGTAACCAAGTGTACCATTAACAGTAATTGTTGTGCCTTCATCTAAGGCTTTAATTTGTGCATAACCACCATATACATAAATACCATAGTAGTTACCATCTTCATCATATTGTTGAATATAAGCGCTAGCAGAACCAAATCTCTTTGTTACTGTACCAGTTACAGAGATTTTTTTACCTGCATCTTTAGATGCACTAATTGCCTCAGGTGTACCATATTGTTCACGTAATTCTTTAATTGTTAAAGTTTCTCTGTTTGCACTATAATCGAAACTTGGATCGTTACGTGTACCATAGATTCTTTCTTTGGCTTTTAAAACGCCTTGAATAGCGTCAATAAATTCTTTTGCATATCTTGTTTCAGCAGCATCAGCTGTAGCTAAACCAACTTCTGCAAGTTCTAAGTTAAGTAATCTTCCATCAGCCCAAACCCAAGCTAAATATCTTTTGCCTGTTGAGTCAAGTCTTAATTTTTCATCTAAAGTTTCCGCTTGTAAAACAATTTCTTTTGCGTTCTTCAATGCATTCTTTGTATGCGAAGAAGCAGCAAAGCCCCAAGGGTCAACTTTATATGTGCTTTCAGGAGTATCTACACCAAGGAATCTTACAGTGATTTTTGAACCACCAGATGTTCTAAAAATTGCAGTATCTCCATCGGTAAAGGCAACTACTGTAGCAGTACCAATACCATCTTTTACGAAATCTTTTCCTTCATAATCTTCAGCAAGTTTAATACTATCAGTTATAGGAGTTTTGAATTCGTACTTTTCAGGTTCTTCAGGAGTTTCTTCTCCATCTTCAAAATCTACACCACATAAGTCGCATTTTAAATCATCATTTGCGTCTTTGTGAATGCATTGTGTTGGTTGTTCGCATCCAGTTGCAAGTAATAAACTTGCAACTAGCGCGATTATGAACGCAAATCTTTTTTTCATAATATTACTCGTTTAATTTTTAAATTTTATCCGTAGATAATGTTTTCTACAGCTCTTGCGTAAGCTTCATCGATAACTTGATCGATAGATTTGTTACCATGGTTGTTGTAGAAAATGCTTTGAACTAATGCTTCACCTTCATCACGTGCAGCACTTGAACCGTCAAATGCAACGTTAGTGAAGAACCAGTCTTGTTGTTCTAAACCAACTTGTGCAGCTAAGTTTTGAGCTGTTGGGTTGTAAACAACTGAACCGTCACCAGCAACTTCTTTACCAGAAACGTGGTCTTTATATTTTTCAGAGTTTAATACATCTTTTCTGATTGGGAAGTATGAAGTACCTTCTGTAGCAGCTACACTTTCACCAGCGATGTTAGTGTATTCAGGAGTACCAGTAACCCAAATCATAGCACTTTCTTCGTTAGTTAACCATTTTAAGAATAACCAACCAGCAAGTTCTTCTTGAGGATCAGCACATTTGAATAATGATACGTTAGTACCTTGTTGGATAACTTGAGGATTGTTCATATCTTTTTGAGGATATGCAGCAACACCAACTTCGAATGAACCATCAGTAGGAACGTTGTAAGAAGCACCAGCACTTGAACCTAAAGTCATAATACATTGACCAGCTTTGAATGCGTCTGATGAATAGTTAGTACCAAAGAATGTAGTTGTTACCATGTGACCTTTTTGGAAGTTTTCATAGTAGAATTTGATAGCTTCTTTAGATTGAGCGTTATCAAATAAAATCCAACCATTTTCGCCAACAGCTGTACCATTACCAGTTGCGTTTTCATAACCAGTATATTGTCCACCCCATTGTTGAGTGAAAGTGATGAATAAGTTAGCTTCTGAGTCATAAGAGAAACCAGCAACTTGTTTACCATCTTTAACTAAGTTTTGGTATTCAGTAGTACCTGCGAATTTTTCGCAAATGTCAACTACATCATCCCAAGTTTGAGGAACATTCCAACCATATTTTGCAAAGATAGTTTTATTGTAGTATAAAACTTCTGTTGATTTGTTGAATGGTAAAGAATATAATGTACCTTCGTTATCATAAATACTACCTTCAGCAAAGAAACCAGTGATGTATTGATCTCTTTCAGCAGCACTTAAACCAAATTCAGCATGATCTGCATAAGAATCTAATTCTTGCATAGCTTGACCAGCAATGTATAATGCAACGTGGTCAGGATATGTTTGAGCGATTGTTGGTTGAGTACCAGCAGCAATATTAGAAGTGATTGAATCTCTTAATGATTTGTAATCACCTAATGATTGTTGGATAACTTTAATATTGTATCCTTCTTCTGCATAATGTCTTTCAAAATTGTCAATAATTCTAGCGATTAATGCTTGGTTTTGAGCACCCATTGCATGCCAGAATTCAACTTCAATGTACTCTTTTGATAATTCTTCAGGAATGTCAGCATCTTGTGTATGGCCACCATTAGTGTTACCACCTGTACAACCTGCAAGAACAAAACAAAGTACAAATACTAAGATAAAACTTAAAAATTTCTTCATTTTTTTCTCCTTAAAATTGTGTAAAATTAAATTAATAATATATTGCTAACTAAATTAAATTTAGGTTTAGCCTTTAATACCGCTTCTTGATACCCCACGCATAATGTATTTACGTAAGAATATGAATACGAATAACAATGGAAGTGTTACAATTGTAGAAGCAGCCATTTGTAACCCTTGTGATGTTCTACCTTCACCATCTGTAAATGAAGTACGTAAGCCCGACGTAATCAAGTCTTTGGCATTCATAGTACCTGCACTCATTAGCTTAGGCCATGCGTAAGCATTCCAAGAACCCATTGCTTTTAAGATTGTAATTGTAATTAATGTTGGCATTGCGATTGGAATCATAACTTTAAATAAGTATTTTAAGTCTGATGTTCCATCTACTTTTGCAGCATAATACAATTCATCTGGAATTTGTTTGAAATTTTGTCTTAACAAATAAATGTAATAAACACTAATCAAGAATGGAATAATTAAAGCTGAGAAAGTACCTTTTAAAGATTCTCCAGTTAAGATATTATCCATATTTGAAATAGTGATAAAGTTTGTAATAACCATCATTTCCCCTGGAATCATCATAGTTGCAAGGAATACTGTGAATAATAATTCACGACCTTTGAACTTAATTCTTGAGAAAGCAAATGCTGCCATAACTGTAGTTACAAGTGTTCCGATTGTTGAACAAATTGCAACCCAAATAGTATTAAGCATTAATGTGAAACCATTTAATCTTTTCATTGCTTCAGGGAAGTTGCTAACTGCTATTGGGAAATCACCCCAACCTGGGAATAATGTTGGTGATGGTAAGTCAATTTCTCCTTGTGTTTTTAAAGAAACAACGAACATCCAATAGAACGGAATTACAACTAAAACAGCTGTAACAATTAAGAATGCATAACAAATAAATTGTTTGAAGAAATCCATTACTTTTTCACGTGCAATAATTTCTACTGCAGTGTCACCAATAGATTTGCTAGAAACGTGTTCTACAATTCTTTGTTCAGCAGTTTTTTGAACAGGAACTTTAACATTACTTGCATCTTTTCCTGCTTTAATTAATTTTTTCTTTTCTTTCTTTGCTTTGTTAATTGCTAGCTTTGTATATTTATCTGTAAGAATAAATATTACAAGAGCTAGAATAATTAAAACAACAATAAATAATAACGGCATCATAATAATTATCCTCCCTAGTAATGAACTTTCTTGTTACTGATATATCTATTAACACCAGTGAACAGAAGAATAATTATAAACAATATAACTGCGAATGCGGCAGCTTGGCCCATTCCGGTACTACCACCATTACTAATTTTGTTATAAATATGCCATACAACAGTAGTCATATTTTGTGCACTACCTTTTGTACCACCAGATACACCAAAGATCGCATCAACGGCAGTATATTCTTTCCAAGCTCCGATAAATGATGTGATCATCAAATATACAAGCTGTGGCGAAACAAATGGAACAGTTATATTCATGAATGTTTTAAATTTAGATGCACCATCAATTTTAGCTGCTTGATAGTATTGTTTATCAATACTTTGTAGTGAACTTAATAGAATTAAGATTTTAAATGGTAATGAGTTCCATACAATGTAGATTAACAAAACACATAAACCAGTGATATATTCAGCATCGATAAATGATAAGATACTTGGTAAGAAACTAAAATCAACATTTTCAAAAATCAAACTTCCAGCACCAGCCATATTAGTACCGAACCAGTCAATACCTCCAAAACCACAC
>JAEIGA010005784.1_pt1 | contig 18841 bp, 27 predicted proteins | sample 9270691 | NCBI WGS metagenome assembly JAEIGA01 (sample SAMN17057246, study PRJNA624740) | gut metagenome | biome: biome; isolation source: fecal sample | host: Bos grunniens | place: China: Xizang | collected 2019 | reverse complement strand
TACAACTAACACCACTTAAATTCTTATTCTTTGCCCATAATTTCATATTAAACAACTCCTTAAAGATATTTTTAGTAATAATTTCCTATTACTACCTTCACTATACCTCCTAAAAAATTGTTTGTCAAGCTCTTTTTTTTACACAAAACATAAAATAACACATTTTTATTGAAATTACAAAATAAAAATTTTTAAGGTTCCTGAAAATATTCTCCTAAAACACCTTTGCCACGAATAAAATAAAAATTAGAATATGAGCCATAATCAATCATTATTTCATCTTCCATAATTCCTACATATCTTTGATATGGCGAATTTATACCTTTTTCTTTGAAACTTTTTATTAATTCTTTCTTTATTTCTTCTAATGAGTTTACTTCAGCTATTAACTGCTCCTCTTCTCCACGAACATAAAATAATTTATACATATTTTCACCTCAATTATTTAATGGTGTATAACCAACTTCTTTTACTATTTTTTGAGCCAAATCAGAAGATAACCATTCAACTAATTGCCTTGTTTCAGGTGTTGCGTCACTTCTAATAATAGCATAAAAATTTGAAGATATTGGATAAGTACCATTTGCAATATTCTCTTCAATAGGTTCTATACCATTTATACTTAATAGTTTTATCTTTTTATTCTTTACCATTTCTGTACTATAGAATCTAAATGAATATCCTATTGCACCCTTATGATTCTTATAATTTGCAACATTCTCTATTATTCCACCCATTAATTCTACAACATCTTCTTTTGGTGCGGACATTATAGGAATATCACCCATTAATCTCTCCAATGCACTCTGACTTCCACTATCTTTCTTCCTCTGATATGCCTTTATTTCCCCTATACCACGATAACCTAAATCATTCCAATTTCTATATTCACCTGAATAAATTTTCTGAATCTGTTCAACAGTTAAACCATCTACTTTATTTCTTGCATTTACATAAAATACAAAGGCCTCCTTACCTACTGGGTAATATTCCAATTCAATACCATCTTCCTCTGCCATTCTCTTTTGTTCCTCAGAAGGCTCCGCAATAAAGATTATATCAGACTCTCCACTTAACAAATTTAAAAATGCTTTATTTGTTGTAGTACAAATAACTTTACTTTCTAATTCATTTTCAGGGTAAACTGTTTTACCAAATGATGCATATATAGGATATAATGCAGTAGCACCATCCATTTTGGGTACATTTTCTATAATCCTTAAATCTGATTCTTCACTATAATCCAGCCATTTTCCATTTGGATTTGTAGGATTATATCTATATAATAATTCATTAGGACTTTCCACTATTTCAGGAATATTTTCTAAATAAATATGATAACCTATTCCACTACCTGACACTATTAAACTTAAACCAAATACTCCTAAAAAGCACCAAGTAATTATCTTACCTACCTTAAATTTCTTAATCCTCCAAAATAAACATACAAAAAACGCTACTAAGGAAACTAATGATATAAACGAAAATATACCTATCATTGTTTTATACTGTAAACTACTAAAAACAATAGCCAAAGCACCAAATACAAAAGAATAAAAAGCCAATGCCAACATAGGTAAAGTCTTTAACACAGCACCAACTATCCAATATTTCGTTTTTTTATCCACAATAAAACCTGCTATAAACATAGCTACCATTAAAATTATTAAAAATATAAAACCTATAGCCAACATAAATCACTACCTCTCAAAATATTCTTCAATCGTTTCTGAAGTTACACATTCAGGTACTTCAAACCATCTATAACATTTTTCAGTACCGCTATCTACTACATTTATACACTCAACTAAAACAACACGAAGATTATTCTTCAAAACATAATCTGTTTCAGTTAATGGGTAACTCCAAAGCATAAATTCATTTTCTGAAAGAATGTCCTCTGTTTCTTCTACTTGATTTATTCCATTTACTAAATATGTTTTTCCTGTTACTATTTCTAAATATTCCTGAGGTGTTAAAGGTGAATCTGAAATAATTTTACCATAAGTATCTACATCTTTTTTACCTAAATATTTATTTTTTAACTTACTTACAACATCCTCAACTTTTTCAAAAGCCTTATTACTTATAGCATTATATGACATAGTATATAAACTTGTTTCTTTTTCTTTTGCTTTTTTTATTTCTTTTTCTAAATCTTCAAAAATTAACTTTATTAAATTATTCATTTGGTTCACCTACTCTATGATATTCTTTTATAGTACACATTGAAAAATGATTAAACAAATCAATCATATCTTGTTCTGTTTTCATACCACTTAAAGATTTCATAAATAAATCACAATTATCTCCAACTGCATTCATTAATTCTACTACTGCATCTTCAAATGAATCAGTTTTTTCTGAAATATGAATTCTATCTTCATCTCTATTATTATAAATAATTAAAAATCTATCTGCCTTTACCATATTATTAAAATTATAATCCTCATAACCATACTTTAATGTTATTTCAGGATATTGTATTTTTTTATAATAACCTGGTTTGGTTCTATTATCATAATCCATATCTACTACTATAGCACCACATTTAGGGCACCAACGAACAACTTCTTCTGTATCATAACCACAACTATTACTGGTAATCACCTTAAAAGGATGCAAACCCTCTTTACAACCACTAAAATCTACTTTTCTATTCACATCTACTTCATATACTTTTCTCATTTTTTTACCCCTTAACTTATTTTTGATTCTACTCTAAAACCTATTTTATCTTCTAACAATTTTATAACTTCTGATTTATTATCAGATAATATTAAATCAATAGGCTCACTATGTAACCTTTTACTTAAAGTTAAAGTTAAATAATATCCTACACCTATTCTACGATTTTCCATCCAATCTAATACTACATCATTTATATCACTATATTTTATATTACTTACATTCTTACCATTATCTGATACTATTTTAATTTCTTCTTCATCAAATGTATATTCCACAATATGTTTATAATACTTTACATTATGTTTGATAATAGGATAAGCTACAGCAATAAGTACTTCTACAAATAATAATAATAAAAACCCTGTCATAAAGTTTGGCATATATTGAGCAAAAAATATGCAAAAAATAATAAAAAACAACATTCCACCTATTATAGCATAAATAGGATAATCAATACTTAATTTATACATGAAACTATCAAATTTAGGCTGTTTATATTCACTTTTATAAGATAACATATTTTACACTACCACCTTTCAACCTATTGACAAATTACCTATATGAGCAAAAATTGATGGTTCCTCAATAGGAAAATAACCATCTTTTTCTCTATCATATTTATAAAACTGTCTCATTTTACGATATGGATAAAGACCTGGTTCTATTTCTTCTACTACCGCATAATGATAACAAGTTTCAAACATATCACAAGCATTACATTTTAAAGATTCATCACAATCTTCAAAAGTTTCATAATAACCCATTACTCTTGAAGCACCTATTTCTGGCCAAGAATTCTTTTCTTCTATTTTCTCAAAGCATGTTATAAAAAATACACTTTTTATTTCACTCAAATTTAACACCACCTATTATTAATTATATTTATTATATCATAATTAACAAATAAAGTCAATAATCACGAACAAAATAATAAAGGGTTTAGAACTTTATTTCTAAACCCTTTCATATTACTTATAATCCTCAAAATATTTCTTAATTGCTTCTTTTACTTTATCTTCTTCTAACCAACAACAAGGTCTTATACCTTTGTTCTTATCATAAAAAGAAACTTTAAGATAACTATTATTATCTGCAGCAACACCAAATGAAAAACTAATTTGTTCACAATTTTTCAAATCCACACCATTATTAGAAACTAATAAAGGTTTTACTATTTCAACCATTGTAAAGTAATCAGCCTTAAAATTATTAAAAAATACATCTTTACTACTCATAATCTCACCTCATTAAAGTTCAACAGCAGAATCCATTTCTTTTTCTAATCTTTCTATATTATCAATATAGAAAAATCCTGAAAGAACACAATAAATAATATAAGGTAATTCATCCATACACGAACATTCAAACTGTTCTACAAGAGAGGTCCAAGTATATGCATACTTTTGACCTATTTTTAAGCCTATATGACATTTCTTTGTAGTTACACTCTCAGACTTTTTATTCAGATATACCAAATCTTTATAATCAAACTTAGGATGATTTTCTTTATTATACTCTAAAAATCTTTTATGCATATCTCTACTATTCTGAATAGCATCCAATACTTTCTTTTCTGATTCTGTTCTCTTATTCATTATAGGGTGCTTATCTAACTCAAATACAGAACAATGATATTCAAAATGAGAAATATCTAAAACACTTTCTCTATCTGCATCTAATTTCTTTGACTCATCACAAATAACTTCACAAACTTTATCAACAACCCTATAATATTTTGAACCAATATGTAATACATCATTTACATTTGGAATTTCTGGTGTTATTAACACCTTAAATTTTTCGCCTGTTGGCTTATACAAAACTACCCTTGATATACTCATCTTCAATTAACCACCTTTATATTTTTTATTGCACAAAAACGTACAATTTTATTTTTTTGTATAAATTTATACAATTATTCATAAGGAAGTGTAGGTACAGACATATTGATATTCTTTGCTTTATTTTCATAAAAATCTTTGGCAATATCATCATACTTACCTAACGCTTCTTCTTTTATACAACCATTATACACTCTTTTACCATCTACATAAATGATTCTTCCAAAACGCCAAGTCTTATTAAACTCAATGTTATCTTCCAAATCACTATCTCTTACCACATTACACTTATAATCACCACTTGCATAAATATTCAATACCAAGTGATTTTTATTCGCTACGCCAAACATTTTTATACCACCTTTCAATCAGCCATCACCAAATATATCAAAAAAGAAACCTTGATAATTTATATCAGATGGATTTTTATAATCCTCTAACAATTCTTGATAACTCTCAAATTTTTTATCACAGAAAAACAAATTATTTCGAGTAACATCACCTTTACATTCTATAATTCCAGGATGCCCCCAAAAACCTATGCTTCTTTTATGAATAAGAGTTACAGCACCAACCCTCTTTATCATTTCTTCTTTCTGTTCTTCTGATAAATTCTTATCATTCTTGAAAGATTCTATTAGACTGTCATTCCTATAACCCAAATTAGTAAATTTACAACTAATATATCTATAATATTCTTTCCCTACTTTAACATAATAAGAAGTCTGTTCTAACTTTTCTGCTACCATATAATAAGGGCAATCCCATACATTCATAAAAGTATATTCAAAATTATTCAAATATCTATTCTTCTTTTTCTTTAAAACTACAGGCACTATAAAAGGCTCTGGCTTTTCATACATTACACTTACATCACCATTTCCACCATCTAAATAGTCCTGTAAAGCAGAATTTAAGTTATCTCTATTATGTTTGTTCAACTTATTTACAACCTTTTTTATTGCGTCTATATAACCCATATAGATAACAGTACCACTTATAAATGAGGGAGTACCATAATCCATTAGACGAACTGTATGTAACATTCTCATTTTTTCTTCTTTTGTTATATTTTCAATCTTATTCATAATGAACACCACACTTATTTTAATATATTGTTTCTTATTGCATCCATTAACTTATCTTCTTTTATACTCTCCACAAACTTGATAGGATTTACTATATAACATTTTCCTTGTAAAACTTCATCACGAAGATACAATAGAGATATTGTTTCAACTTCTCCATTATTTTTTCTATAATAAACAGTATCTTTTTCTATATTTTCTATTGTATAATGAGGTAACATTTTATTTTTTCTATTTTCACTATTTTTAAGTAAAAAATTCTCTCTACAAAAAGTTTTTAACCAATTATTATACCTTGTTTCCTCATCCAAAAATGATAAATAACCTAAATCCAAATCCTCTACAATCATAGTATTTCCAACTATATTAGATAAAAACATAGAATTATTATTCATTCTAAACATTGTAGGCTCTTCACCTAACATAAGAAGTTTTTTACGAAAATTATCAGTTAACATTTGTTCAGAATGAGGGTGTAATACCATTCCTGTATTCTCTATTTTCAAAGGTTCTTTCTTATAAATTCTATCATACATACTATCAAACATTATTACATCCCCTAACTAATTTATTTATCACATGATAATTTAACTTTTTATGCTCATATAATAAAAATTATGACCATTATTACATAAAATATTTAGAAAAATCAATACTATCCTTTTTTTCATTTAGAAATGAAAAATCTCTTGATAATTTATTATATAAATAATTTTCACCATTCTCAAACGCTTCAGCAATAGCATTAGTAATAAGTAACATAAGTTCAGGTGATACTGTAATATTCGCTTTATTAAAATTAGAGATAATTATATCAATAGCATCACTCACAAATGAACCTTTATCTATACTATTCATAACACCTTTTTTATTTAGAATACTTAATCTCTCTTCAAGATATTCTTCTATCTCATCAATAGGACAAATATGCTTTTCTACATAAGCATTATTTTCATTATGATACCCAAAACGTACATCACCAAAAATTTCTGCAAATGCAACTACAGTTTTACCTTTAATTTCTTTTGTATCAATATATTTAATATAAAAAATACTTTCTTCTCCACCATTTTCATTATAAAAAATATGTGGAAACTGCTCAAAATTACATTTCTTTAATAAACGTTCAAGCAAAATATTAAAATCTTTTTCTATCATTTTTTCACCTATACCTTTAATTTTTAAATTCATATAATTTCTGGATTTCATTAAGAACTTCATCAAAATCTGTCTTACCTAAAACATTATATGTAGCCTCAAGAATCTCATCTTTTATGTCTGACTTTTTCAAATAACCTGTTTTATCAAGTGCTTCTACATCCTGCTCAAGATTTTCTTTAAGGTCAATAATAGAAGAAGATTCACATTTCAAACATTCCACCTTTTTATTCTTTACAAAAATATTATAAAGTACAAAAAGACCATTTTCTCTCTTATCATAACCTGTCATTATAATACAAGCATTATGATTAGTACAATTCATATCAAAAGGTTTCATTTTACGACTATGCATAATATCATTCAACATAGTGTTAAATGTGTCCTCTGAAAAACAAAACAAATTATAACTATTAGAAATAAGTTCTTTTTTCTCCTGAATCTGCTTTTCTTCAAGAAAACCTACATTAACCATTTCATCAAGAAAATGTGTCTTAAAACAATCCTTTTCCTTACCACTTTTAAATGCTACAGTAAATTTCATATCAGTAGGCATCTGATTATCCCTAAGTGTTACTGTGAATGTAGTACATTTATCATTAACAATAATACCTGAAATAAGTGCTCTCTTAAAATATGAAATAATTACAAGAATACTATTCTCATCTACATTATCATATGTCTTAACAGCAGTATTGAAAGAATCATCCATTCCTTCCATATCCGCAGTATAACACATATAACCATACTTACGACAAGAATCCATAAAAAAATTCTGAAAATCTTTTACATTTTTCATTCTTATACCACCTTTATAAAAATTTTAATATTTACAACTTTGAAGCCTATACATCTTCGTAATTTGTATTATAACACACTTTAATAATTTTGTCAAGTTTTTTAAATAAAATAAACTCCACAAAATGTGGAGTTTACTCTTTTCATTAAACATTCTTCAATCTTTGATTTTTAATATTTTAAATTCTCTTATCCGTATGCTTAAATCTTTCATATATATTTTATCTGTAATATTAAATTCTTCACTTTCGTCAATACTTCATTTTCTTCTAATTCTTCAAAGCTTCATATAGATATATTATTGCAACATACTCTTATTGTTTCTTATTTTTTATTAATACTTCATATAAATAAAATAATCATAAATTCTTCTTAATATAAATTAGATATAACTTCAAATCTTCAATGCATCATATTTTATTAGTTGCAACTATAATAATTATTTTAAACCTTTTCTAAAACTTCTCATATCATAAGTTGTTTCAAAAATTGCACCATTTACAATCCATACGTCATTCAAATTTGGCTGACCATTAACATCAGGACAAACAATAAAATCTCCACCACCATGTTCTATTCCTGGTCTATTTGCATACAAAGTATCACCCCAAGAAGTCTGAACAGGAAAATTCTTAAATCTTCTATCATTTATAGGTAACTGAACAGCCCAATTATATGACGCACCTGCTTGTGACATTGGTTTTGTTTTTACAGTAATCCAATCCATTAACCCTTTCTTCTCTTTTACTGCAAGAGCTGCGGGTGTAATAGGAGTACCATCTGCAAAATTATATGTACCTGTTACCTTACCTAAGTCCATTACCCACATTTCACCTACTGTACCTTTTGCTACATAAGGCTTATTTTCATTAGTGGTATATTTTGCACCCTCTAATTTATTCTTCACATTTGTACCTAATTTAGGTTTACAAATCTGAATACTATAATTCTTCTTATGTGTCCTTTTCCAATTAAAATTCTCAAACATATTTACCACTCCTTATTAAAAATTTATTTAAATTTCTTGAACTCCACATTTGCTATTCTTTGTATTTGCAACCATTCTTTCAAAACTACATTTATATCTGAATTAGTATTTACACTACCCTTTAATACTATTGTATCATCTGTGGCAACAAAAGTATAAAATCTATAATCCATATTCAAATCATTTAACTTATTCAAAATATTAGAATTAGTTATAGGTTTTCTTACCCATATATCTGCTGACTTATTATCATCATATAATATCAACATTACATTATAATTCATTTGTTCATCTGACTCTTGCCCAAAAGAAAATACAGCAGCATCTTCCATTCTATAAGTCTGTACATCACTTTTCTTTATACCCTGCTTTTTACAAAAATCTATAAATCCCTCTACTAATGTCATAAAAATTCTCTCCTATCTATAATTTGTTTTAATTTTTATATTTTTACTGATACCTAAATCATTTAAAATATCTTCTACTTTTTCTTTTCCATCTAATAATTCTCTATAATTATTAGGACACATACTTACAACTTCTGAATATATCATACGACATCTTCCAAAAAATTCTTCACCTAATGCATAATACACATTCTCATGAGGTCTATATACAAATTTACACATTAACTTCATATATGTAAGTACATCAATCAATTCATTATAATCTATCTCATCCTTAAATACTATTTCTGACACCTTTATTGTCAATTCCAATAATTTTTTACTCAAAGCAACATATCCTGGTGAAAATAATTCAACTTTCTCCTGACGAAATGCTAATTTCAAAAAATTATACATACCATCTTTTTCTTTTGACTTCAATAACTTTTCAAATTCTTTATGATTCTCTTTGGAAACTTCTTCTAATACACACTTATATTCCACAACTACATTTCTGTCTTTACCTAACTTAAACCAAGCATAAGGCATACTTACTTCATCTTCTGTTTCTGAAAAAATAAAATACTTTACTCCACCATCACTACAAGGTATTGGTAAAGAACGAAGTGAAGCCTTTGTCTTAAATAAATTGAAACTATTAGGTACATGTAAAAACTCTTTGTCCAACATTTGTGCTTTTTTCATACTAACTACCCCGTTTCCTATTAAATTTTATTTTCTATCCTTAACTATTTGCTCTACATATTCAAGAACTTCATTGGCTAATACACGCCTATGAGGTCTTTCTGTACTTACAATACCTGAATATACAGGGTCTAAACCATATCTCTTTGCCATTCTATTTAATATACCTATATTCTGAATAACTATATTATGACAATTAGTTCTTCTTGTGTCATAATTTGTTAAAGTATATTGATAATCCGCTACACTCATATCTTTATCCTTAAATCTTAAAAATGTTTCCATATGATAAATTATCATATGATACTCATGAAAACTTCTTACACACGATTGAATCATCTCTAATTCCATACCATCACTACACATATTATATAATTTACTTATAACTTCTCCATTTATCATCTATAACCCTACTTTCTAAAATAAATTTATTACATTTATTGGAAATTCACTTTCTGTTTTTATATGCCAATTATATTCTGTTTTTAATTTATTTATATCTACATTATTTTCTACATAATCTGAAGTATTTATTTTATTATAAACATATTTAAATAATCTATAATAAACACTATGATAAGAACTATGACTACTACCTATTCCACTTAATTTATCATTCATTAACATATAAGTTACTAACCAAGCAGCCTCACTTTTTCTAAATCGATAAATACTATAACCTTGTTCATTTATATCTTTCGTAATACAATAACTTAATAAAGGTCTTAAATCTTTTTCCACTTTTCTTAATCCTGATTTTGTTTGTATTTGTCTTGTATATAACATTAAACAAACATAATATGTTATAATATCTCTATCAGTTTTGTTTAATGCTGTAAATCTATCTACAATACTATTTTTTTGATAACCCCTATTTAAATTTCTTGTTCTTTTAAGAACATAAGGTACTACTTCCTTTATATAAATATCAAATATTTTATCCACACTAAAATCTTTCAAATCAAATTTAGGTGTTAATCCTGAAAAATCTAATTTCTTTTCTTTTATATATTCTGGTATTTTCTCAGAAAAAATAGTACTACCTAAATCCTCTACTAATTCACCTGCAACATCCCCGCCTATTTCTTTTATATCAACATTAATATATTTACCTATTGTTCCCTCTTTAACAAGACTTTTTAATTTATCAAATTCATATCTTTTACGCTCTTCATAAATTTGACCTTTTTCAATAGATTTTTTTGCTATATTATCTTCTACTTTTATTTTTCTATGAACAGCTTCATATAAATTTTTTACCTGAACATAATATAAATCAATATATTTATCTAATTTATATTGTGAGGATTTTTGTTCTAATTCATTTGGACTTAAATTAGAAATACCATTTAGAGCATCCATTACTTCATTATCTATTGGATTCATTTCACCATTAACCCTCTTCATAAATTTATCATGCTCTATATTATTATACTTCTTCAAAGTCTTTTTACTTCTAAATGCACCTTCACCTAAACCCTCTTTATTCTTTTTTATAGGTGCTATTGAGTTATTAACTACCCTACTTAATAGAATATTATATCTATCTTCTTCACTAATATTTAATGAACAATATCTACTATTATAATCATTATTTCTAATATATAAAACACTATTTAATACACTTTTTATATATTCATAATGTAATGCTTTACCTATTGAAGTTGTTTCTATATTATTAAAAAATTTCTTTAATACATTTATAACAGATTTTACTTTTGCTTTATTTGGTAAAATAGTATTCTTATGCCACATATTTGTTAATATTGTCAAAAATTCTTTATACACTTCTGGATTTGTATTTCCTTTATCTGTTAACACCCTACCATTTCCATTACGATAATTTGAAGAAATACTTTGATATACTCTAATATCACTATTTAAATTTCTATTAGTACTACCCTTAAATAACAAAGTTTTGTCATCTTTTTTCTTTAAATTATCTGTTAAAACAGTTAATGGTTTTACAGATTGTCTTTCTCTGTATTTAATAGGATGTAAATATGTAAAGAAATCATCCAATATATCTAATATTTCATTACCAAATAATAAATCTCTATCTAATACTTTTCTATTCTTCTCACTTCTATTTATAAGTTCTAATAATTTATTCAAACTAACTTTCTGTAATAAAAAATTATTAAAACAACTATTTGCATTTTCTAACATAGAACTGTAAAAATACTCTCTATCTAATCTACTATCCACCTCAAAATTTTCTCTACTATGAAGTGAATTAGTATTTCTACGATATTCTAAATTTGTTATATCTATTCTTCTTGCCTTTAATTCTTTCAATATAAAATCGTGGTCAAAATATTTAGTGCAACCATAATTTATTCTACCATTTTCAACAGGACAAATATAATACCCAATTATCTTATCCCTATCATTTCTCTGAACATTTACCACACTATATTGCACTTTTATCACCACACTTAAATTAGTCTATTTCCCAAAACTAAATATTTTTCAATATTGGTAATTAGAAGCTAACTTTTTCATATACTCAACTATATTTAATAACATAGCATACATACTTCTATTCATTTTGACTTCATAATAATACCAAGAAAAGAAATTCTCACCTATATATTCATATATATCAAACAATTCTGAAGGTACACTTAAACACATAATACAAAGCATTATTGTTATATCTTTTTCTAAATCATCAGTTATATTACTATAAATTTTATTCGCTATTGCACTATATTTTAACCTTAAAACCATTTCACTTCTATCATTCAAAGGAAAATATTTTAACATTTTTAGATTTGACTGTAATATCTCTATCTCACGCAATTTTGTACTCACAGGTAATTTTTTTCTGAAATCATCTGTTAATACTTCTGAACTTATTAAATTACCATCTAAATCCATTTCTATAATTCCCAAAGGCTTTTTCTTATTATAATCTTCTGTATATTCTGGAATATAAGCATAAATATTTGTATAACCAAACATTTTAACTGTATTATCATAAGTAAACATAGGTAATGATACAAACAAATCACGCTTAACAAAGCCATGCAAATCTTCATTATCACTCAATAATTCTCTCAAATATTCATACCCTTTTTCATTATAAAAATCTACACTTTTTCTTTCCATAACTAAATCCTCACTATTCTTAATTTGCAATTACAAATAAATTCTTCTCGTCACCATATTTGGTCTCATCTGAACAATCAAATAATACCCAATAATCACTATCTATATCATAACAGATTAACTCATTATCATAAAAATCAAATAAGGGTAATAACTTACACTCAATAAAAGGAAAATCATAGGTTTCTTCTGCATCAATTACTTCATCAAAACTAAATAATCTAAACTCTTTCTTACCACGTAATAATAAATCATCTTCTGTTAAATGACCTACTACTTTACGCACTTGACCATTTAATTTACATTGATAAACTCTTTCTACCAATTCAATATCATCTTTATTTTCCTTTTTTAATAATATTTTACCATAATACTCTGCAAATGTTATCAATTCATTCACCTACTTTTATATTAATCCAAACAAATCTGTACTTGCTTTATATACACTCTCATTCTCTAAACTATATTTACAATATAATTGAGCACCAATATCATAAACTATAATATCATTATCCTCTAATTCAAATAAAGGTATTAAACCCTCTGAAGTAAAATCCACACCAAAATAATCATTTGAATCTACTACTTCTAATACTTCTAATAGACGAATTTCCTCACCATTATCCATTTCTATTTCAGAATATCTATCCATACTACCTATATAATTACGAAGTTCCCCAATTAAAGAAACACCAAAAGTACGCTCTACCATCTCTATATTATTTTGTGCGTCATAGCTATCTAAAAAGTTAAATTTATTGATTTTATTCAGATAAATATTAAGTTTTTCAGCCATTTTTACACCAACTTTCTTACTACTATTTATCAAAATATAACTTTTTATGTCTCTGTAACTGTCATTTCTGTCTATATAACTATTAATTTTCATGTTCTTTTTTAAACTTTAATTATGACTATTTAACACCATATTACTCATATTTTTCATTTTCAATCTATTACAAAATATAAAGGCGGGGATGGAACATCCCCGCCTAATAATTTAGCATTATAAGTTAAGGGAATGTATTAAATATCTCGTTTTGACAAAATACCTATATATGTTCCCATACTCATATCTGATTCTTCTATTTTATTAAAATTTATACTATTTATGGTAAAAGTATCTGGTCTGTCATTACCAAAAATTGTTAAAAACATACAATTCTTTTCTAAATAATAACTATGATATTTTTTATCATTTACCAAATCTATTATCAAATTATTTATAATTTTATCTGATAAACACCATTTTTTATCTAAACAAACAAAAATACCACTCTTTGTACCATTTATCATTTCTGCATGCTCTGACAACTCTCTTACAAATATCATACCCTCATATTCAAAACTATATGGAGCATACTTATCATTACCAAATTCTATATTAAATCTATCACCAATAGTAATTACATTATCTCTTACATTACTTACTTTTACCATCTTTTTGATATTATATCTACTAAATAATTTTTCAGAATGAACTGAAACTAGTAAATCTTTATTTACCAATTCTACTTTCCACACAGGCCATTCTCTTTCTATTTTCTCTTTTATCTTCTCATAATTATCTTTACTCAAATCCATAATAAATACCTCACTTAAGCTAATTTTTCTACTACTGTAAATGATTTATTATAAAGAACTCTATATAATGGATTTGATTTTATTGCTACTTTAACAAAATACATTTTACCCATATAACTTTCTATACGATTAACTGAAAAATCATTACTTATAACATTATTCTTCTGTAAATCTATTAAATGTTTGGCTAAATGCTTCTCATCTTTACACTCTATAAATTCTTCATAATTATTAACACTATCTGTTATACAAAATACCATACTACTTAATTTTCTTGTTGAAAACACACAATGCACCCTTTCCCTACAAATCATTAAATATATTATAACACTATACAAAATTTTTGTCAATATGTACGAAATAAAAATAAGGTGCTGCCAAAAGACAACACCTATAAATCACTTATTTCAAGCATATAAATATTAAAAGAATAATCTTTTAATATATTATCCTATTTTTCTTCTACAGTTTCATAAACTCTTTCAATACTTAAATAATTTACGGGTTTTATTTCTTTTTCTTCAAATTCCTGTTTTAATTTATCTGTATTTGTTAATGTAATACCATCAAAGCCATATTTACCATTCACTAACTTCATAAATGAAGTTGTTAAAATTTGGAAAGACATTTGATGATTATCTTTACTTATATCAAAAATGGGATAAGAAATTATTTTTCCATTTGAAAATACAAGTTTATATTCAAAAGGAGTACTTAATTTTTTTCCACCTTGCTCATCTTCTTCCCAATTATTAAAAGCCGTTTTTAACATTTCACATGCTTCTTTTGTCTGAATACCATCTAAATAATAATCTTGCTTAAATAGAAAATCTAAATTCCAAATACAAACTATATCACCATCATTATTACTTATTATTCTTGGTAAACCAAAAACATTTAAATATTTTGAATATTTCTTATCAGATAACTCTTTTAATCTTTCTTCTGAACTTACATTATTATAATTATAGGATAAACTACCTAATTTCTCCCACAATTTTTGAAAACAATATTTTATTAAATCTATTTTAAATCTTATAGAAGTCAAGTCTTCTATTAATAATTTTTCTTCTTCACTCAATGATGGTTTACGATTTGATAATTTATTTTTTAAGTATTTAATTAAAGGTATTATTAATAATAAAAGGATATAACCACAAAGATAATACCATTTACCTGTGATTGCCAAACTTATTAAGAAACAACTTAATATTGAAAAAGGTAATTCAATAATAGATAATAATAGATTTTTCTTACGCATTGTTATAAAACCACAAATAATATTCAATATTAACCAAAGATAAGGAACTGAACTCCAACTAAAACCTACATTAAAAACATCTATACCCCATATAACAAATTGACAATAAGAATATAATAATACACCTATTGAAACTATAGGAAGAATAATTGTCAATAATAAACTCAATAAAAATTTCATAAATTAATCACATCCCATTTCTATAATTTAATTGAAAAGTCGTAAATGTTCACTATTCTCATAATCATATGTATGTTTACGCCATTTTTCTTTTTTACTCTCAAAAATGTCATCTATTTCATAATCTGAAACACTCCATTTAATTGAAGTAAATAAATCAGAAAATATACGAGATAAATAATCAGGAGTAGAAAAACTTATTAATAAATTATTTTCAAAAACATATTCCTCATAAAAATTATCTAAACTTATAAGTTTATCTTTAAAATCAGATTCTACACCTGAATAAATGTATTTTCCAGACTCTTCATCCATATAAGTTTTATAAAATATTTCAAAACCTTTTTTTAATATTTCTTTTGTTTCTCTATAATTAATAAAATCAGAATATCTATCTAAAAAATCATCTAAATAGAAAACATCTTCATAATATATTTTATATATATTTTTATTATCTGTTTTTTCTAAAAATAAATTTTTTGTATTTTGTGTAAACTCTTCTTCTTTTATGATATTTAAGTATCGAGTATAACGCTTATTTACATAATTTAAGAAAACTTTTGTACCTATAAGAGTATTACAAATACTTAATAATTCTGCAAGTATAGAATTATATTTTATTTCCTCTTTTATTTTTAATTCTTTATGTAATATTTTTAACTTATCAATTAACTTACTCTTTTTATCCCAAAATAGGTCATCTATATCAAAATCATCTTCTAGTGAACCTATAATTGTACTGTTAAACTTATCAAAGTTTTCTAATATAAAATTAGGAACATCATAAGAAGTTAATAAATTATTAGTATAAGTATATTCTACATAAAATTCTTCTAATTGTAATTTATTACTATTACTATCATAAAATATACCCTCTTTTATATCTGAATATGTTTCAGTAAAACATTTAAAAATATCTTTTAACATTCTTTTAACTTCAATATGTGTTATAAAATTAGAATATTTTTTTTCAAACTCTGAATAATTAAAAATATAATTTAAATTTAATCTATAAATATTTGTATTTCCATCTACAAGATAAGGTTGTATGCTACTACCAAAAACGTCTTTAAAATCATTTTCTGTTTTTAATAATGAAGTGTCTGATGAAAAGTCATTAACTAATAATAATATTTTTTCAATATTATATATTTTTCCTAAAACATTAAATAACTCTAAAAAGATTTCATCATATCTTTTATCTATACAACTTTTACCTAATTTTTCTTCTTCATATTCATATTTCTTCATTACGAATAAATAAGCTGAAGGATAAAATTCTTTATATGTACCATCTATAAAAAAGATGTCTACCTGATTTTCATACTCATTAATAAACATTTTTAATAAACTTTCTAAATTTTCATCTATTTTATAACTTAATAAATTATTATTTTCAAATGTAAATTCAGTAATAACATCTTTCAAACTATTATTGTATTTGATATTTTTTTTCAAGGCATGAAAAGTACCTATTAAACAACCACGCACAAAAAAGTTAGGTATATCCTCAAAATAATTATCTCTATAATTTTCAAAGTTTAAATAAGGTACTAATTCTAAACGATATTTAGTAATATTACCCTCTTTATTTTCTAACAGCTTTATACCTAATTTATTAAAATTAAATTCATTATCTAATAACTCATATAATTTTTTTATTGTTATATTATCTTTATTTTCTTCTAATTCTTTTCTTAATTTTTGAATATTTAACAACAAATCATAATAAATTTTCCATTGATTAAAAACTGCATCTGCATAATTTTCACAATATTCTAAAAATTTTTCTTCTGAACCCTCAAAAGGAAAATACATTCTACTTACCCCCTTAATTTAGAAACGTCTTAATTAAATCCTCTTTAAATCAATAATACTTAATAAGATTTATATTAATAAAATATTAATTTTTGTGTCATTTTAGTTATTACTGTAGTATATTTACCATTTATACGAACATCCCAACCAAGACCAACATAATTTCTATTAAACCATTAAACCATTTATTCACTTATTCACCCATTTAAACCATTAATCTCATAGAGGGGCGTTCCAAAAGGAACGCCCCTCTTAATTGTTTGAAGTGTATGTAATTGGTTAAATTAGTCAAATATAAATGACTAATTTTGATTTAAATAACCCTCGACTGCTTTATAAACAGGTAGCATATAAGGAAAGTCTGACATTTTTAATAATTTATACATATCTTCTTCATTATATCTTTCATATAATTCTTCTACTACACCTATATAAATGCGTTGTTCATTCAACTCTAATAAAGGATATGGACCTAAATCTTCTATAAAAGATAAATTAACAGGAATAGATTTATAAGCATAAGTTTTATAATCTGTTACAACACAAATCTCTTTTACATCTATTTTTACCCTGTCAGTATTCTCTTTCAAATTATTTATGTCATATAAAAACCATAAAGCCTCTATTTTACCTTTTATATTCGCTACATATAATAAAGAATTATCTAATTTCTTACCTAATTTACTTCTATAAACTTCAACATTCTGCATATAAAAATTAATCATACTTCTTATCCTCTCCAACCTTTGGTATTCTTAAACGATAACTATTACAATGACTTAAAATAGCCTCTACTTCTTTCAGAAAATTCAAATATATCTTAAAATCTTCTTGATGAAAAAATGATTTTCTATCTAAACCTCTTACTGCAAGATATACAATACTACCTTTTACTTCTAAACCTAAACTTACGCATAATAAAGGATTACCACGAAGTTTAAATTCATGCCCATCTGAAACTTTTAACCCATTTGCAATATCTAAATATAAATAAGGTCTATATATTACATTACACTCTTTCTCAAAACCTATATAACAATTAAATGCCTCTAATAATCTTTCATTGATACGCTTTAATCTGGTTTCATTACTTAACATTTTCAACAACCCCTTGATTAACCATTATAATCTGGTATTTCTAATTCTATTGTATCTATATATTTTATTACTGCATTTAAATCTTTTAAACATTCAAAATAAAACCAATATTCAGGTGCAGTTGAAAAATT